>TARA_R110002096_G_scaffold44526_6_pt1 | contig 86746 bp, 75 predicted proteins | sample TARA_R110002096 | Tara Oceans TARA_R110002096 (sample SAMEA4397295) | marine metagenome | biome: Polar Biome; feature: [DCM] deep chlorophyll maximum layer (ENVO:01000326); material: water (ENVO:00002006), including particulate matter (ENVO:01000060) such as... | depth 35 m
GTGGGATTCGATGGGGTTGCGGCTTTGGTGGCTTGTGTGGCGAGTGGCGAGCTTGGCACCGCGTCTGACAGCCTCCGCTCCGTGCTCTACGCCGCTTGGCGGAATCGGGCGGGATGAGTTCCGGGTGCTAACCGAGGCATCGTAGGTTTCGGCTTCGAGATCTACGCGTATGCTGCCAGCCCCAGTGCCGCCGCTGACGATGACTCCGGGACTTCCGCACAGCGAGAACTGTTGCCCCAGCGCCGAGTGCCTCCCCCAGCAGAGGTGAGAGCGAGCAGACGAGCAGACGAGCAAGCAGTCACCGCCAAGTCACTGGCCGCAGTGCCGAGTGCAATCAGGCGCCTCACACTGCTCGTCGCGGTGTGCTCACTCCCCACAACAATCGTCAGCTGCACAAACGACGTCTCACGTCAGCCGCGGGCCAAGGTTGGGTTCTTGGTTCAGCGAGATTGCACAGCCGTCACCACCAACTCGCAAACACCAAACCCAGGCGCACCTCCACCAGATCGCGTCGGCGAGCACCGACCGCAGCTGGAACAAGGACCCGACCGCCAGCCCAGGCCGCACCGTCACATCAACAACAGCGAGCAAACGCCAACAGCGCGCAAACGCCAACAGCGCGCAAACGCCAACAGCGAGCAATCCCCACGACAAGCAGCACATGCAAAGCGTGAGTGCCAGCGCTTTAGCTCTGAGAATCTCGCAAGTCGGTTACGATCTTTTCCCACACTTTTCGCGCCGCTCCATCGGTGCCGTAAAGCCGAAAGATCATCTTTCCATCCGATGCTTCGAGGACGTGAATATTTACTGTCGTAGGTGTTTCACTTAGGAGCCTAAGCGGGACAAAGCTCCCTTTTGTAACGTTCGCATCGGTCTCAAGGATTCCGCCTTGAAACGCGGCTGCGCGAATTTGTGCGGGAACGAGGCGTCCTCCGATTACGACCGATGCTTGTGGCAACACGCCCATGGGACGTCGTGTTGGGGGAGGTGTGTGGGCAGTCATCATGTTTTACTTCTCCGGGCTGCGATGAAATTGCGTGGTTATGGGGGGACTGCGATTTGGGAGCTGCCCGCTTCGCAATTACAGACTGTCGCAAGGCCTGGGGTACGCGCTAGAAGAGGCTTGGTTAGGACTTGGGTAGGACAACCAAGATGTACTAAATATCCGAAGTTTGATCATAGATACAAGGGTTTAAGAGACCCACCGATCTGCTGAGGGCACAGCTCTCGGTGGCCGGATGGCCGTCACCTGGAGGCCGGCTTAGCGACCGAGCAGTGCGTTCCAGTCGAACGACTGGATACTCGGCAGCCGTCGCCCACTGTGGGTCTCGATAAGCGCCCGACTCTCGGCACAGAGCAGTCCGTTCTCTTTGTCGATTGTCTTCACCGTGCCCTGGGCATCATTCATCAAGCAGCCAGGAGCGCCGCCATGGGGCGCACTTAAAACATGGCCTATCTCGTGATTCACTGTGCTCACCATTCGCCGCTTCTGCGTCCGTCGGGTGGCGCGCTTCTTCATACGAAAGCTCGAGATTACTGCCGAGCGCCCTCCGATACTTCCCAAGCCCAAAATGCCCCAGTCCTTGTGAGAGCCCTTTGTAGTCGAGATGTCAACCACGACAATGCCCACCATCACGTCGCAGCGCGCACCAGTTGGCAGCGACTTCGCCTCCTCATCAAGAAAGTCTAAGAGTTTTTCGCCCCGCCACCGCTTGCGGGGCTTGTAGTAGGCTTCTTTAGGAAGCGCTCTGGCCGGCAGCAAACGGGTGGTCGCTCCGTAGAGGTAGGCGGCTCCGCGCTGCGCTACATCCAGTAGTTTGCCGTCTTGCTTGCCGAGCGGCACGAAGCAGATCTCGAGCGGTGGCGGCGCAGCCACCCGCCTGGCCTGCCCTATCGACGGAACCAAGAGGATGCCGAATAGCGCGAGAACCCTAAGCACGGGTCCATTATGGCCGCTCCGGGCGCCCTCGCAAGCACTCAACGGTTCGCGCCACTGTATCGATGCTCACGTACATCAGGCTGCCATGGCTACAGGTGCCAGTATTCGCGTACACGCCGGCTGCAAGCTCGCAGTGCTGCGGCACGTGTGTGTGCCCCATGATCACTGCGTCAACCTTTTGCGAGCGCAGCAAATCGCTTGCACCTTGTGCGTAGGGCCCAGTCGTGCCCTGAAACTTCCGATGCTTTATCGAGACGTCCTTCGCCTCAAGCCAATCGGCAACCGGCGCCAAACCAACTCGCCGCACACGCCCAGTAAACCACGTGCTCGCTCGAGCAAGCGGATAGGCTTTTACTTGCAGCGGATCAAATTGATGGCCGTGAATGAAGTAGACGGCAAAGCCATCGGACGCCACTCGCAAGCTGGTTTTCGCACGACTCGCCTTGGCCGCCACAGCGTCGTGATTGCCGTGCACGTACGTGTAGCGCTGGCCCTGAAACCGCTCCCAGAGGCCAGGAACCCGCCTTTGTGCCGCCTCAAGCTGCTGCGTCTCGGTTTGCGATCCAAGCCAGGCCCCGTACTCGCTCTGAAAAATATCTCCAAGTAGCACGATAGAATCGTGAGTCTCTTCCAGCGCATCGAGAAAGCTGTGAAACGCATCGATGTCGTGGCGAAAGCAGTCGGTTTGCTCCGTAGATCCAATGTGAAAATCGGAGATGGCGGCGACCTTCATTTTAATCGCTGGCCTTACTTGGGTCGGTGACAACAATTGGGTCGGCGCTTGGATCCCCCATGTCGCTAAGAACTTCTCCAAGAAGCAGAAGTGAGCCGGTGATCAGCGTCGGCTCAGGCCGCTTCATGGCAAGCGCCACCGCCCGCGCCGAGTCGCCCTCGACTTGTACTGAGGCGAAGCCTAGTGCCTCGGCAGCCTCGCCAATCTGCGCTGCCGAATACGCCCGGTCCCCTCGTCCTGCAGTCGCAATTAGTTGCGCGACATAAGGGCGCAGCGGCGCTAGAAATCCTGCGATGTCCTTGGTGTTACTTAGGCCAACCACCAAGGTCACCTTGCCTTGGCCCTCGAGCAGCGATGCCAGCGCCTCGGCGGCTTGCACATTGTGCGCGCCATCAATCCAAACTCCTGGTTGCACCTCCTCCATGCGCCCCGGCAATCGTGCGGTGCGTAAACCGGCGGCGATGTGGCGCGCTTCAATGGCTATACCCTGCTCGTCTCGCAGCGTTTGTGCGGCCAGGAGTGCACAGGCGGCATTCTCGCGCTGGTGGGCGCCCGGCATTGCAAGGTTCGCCGGCAGCGCCGCAAGATGCTCGTCGCCAACCCAAAGCGGCTTTTCCGCCTGCTTCGCAAGCAGAGATCGAATCGACTCTGGCGCCGAGCGACCAAGGATTGCCGAAACGCCAGGGCGAAAAATCCCCGCCTTCTCCATCGCAATCTCTTCAAGAGAGTCTCCTAAGAACTCGCAGTGATCGATCCCAATGCCCGTGACGATCGAGAGCGTTGAAGCAATCGCCGTAGTCGAATCGAGACGGCCGCCAAGACCTACCTCATAGATCGCCACATCGACCTTGGCATCGTTAAAGAGCCACGCAGCGATTGCCGTGATGGATTCGAAAAACGTGAGCTCGTCAGCCAGCTCTTGTACAGCCTCAAAGGCGGCGATAAAGCGCTCTCGGCTCGCGCTTCTGCCGTTTATTCGAAAACGCTCGCAGATGCTGAGCAGGTGCGGCGAGGAAAAGACCCCAACCGTGTGTCCCGCCTGCAAGAGGATTTGCTCCAGGTACGTGGAGGTCGAGCCCTTGCCATTTGTGCCCGCAACTTGAACGATGGCCCGAGGCGTATGCGACAGCGCAAGCTTTGCCAAGCATGCGTCCATGCGCTCGAGCCCAAAGTTGATACCGGCTCGCCTGGCACCAAAGAGTTTGGCGAGCACTGCTGCGTAGGCCGCTGCGGACAAGCCCGGCTCAGACGTGCCCGGCTCAGACATGTTCTTACGCTTTGGCGCGCTGGCCCGCAAACCATCGAAGGGTTCGCGATAGCGTCGCTTTTAAGTCTTGGCGCTGAACAACCATATCCAGCATGCCATGCTCAAGTAAGAACTCGGAACGCTGAAAGCCTTCGGGGAGTTGCTGCCGAATCGTCTGCTCGATAACCCGTGGGCCTGCAAAGCCGATTAGGGCATTGGGTTCGGTGATGATGACATCGCCGAGCATGGCAAACGAAGCTGCCACGCCACCTGTGGTTGGGTCGAGCAGCACGGAAATGTAGGGAACGCCGGCTTCTTGAAGCCGTGCTCGCGCCGCCGATGTCTTTGCCATCTGCATCAGCGAGAGCACACCCTCTTGCATGCGAGCTCCGCCAGACGCCGAGAAAATTAGCGCCGGTACGCGTCGCTCAAGTGCGCGCTCAAGCTGCCGAGTGATTTTCTCGCCGACAACAGACCCCATGGATCCGCCCATGAATTCAAAGACAAAGAAGCCAACCTCGCAGGCGTGACCGTCGATAGTCGCCGACCCACTGAGGTACGCGTCCGCGGGGCCGCTCTTCGATTCCGCACGTTTGAGCGAGTCTTTGTACTTCTTGGTATCGATCTGGAAGTTGAGCGGGTCGGTGCTCTTCATGCCGGCGTCGTGCTCGACAAAGCTATCCTCATCGACGATGAGTGCAACGCGCGCAGGCGTTGGCAGCCGCAGATGATAGCCGCAAGCGGTGCAAACCCGGAGGCTCTCTTCGAGATCGGTCTCAAAGAGCGACTCGCCGCACTGCTCGCACTTCGTCCACAGGCCGCTGGGAACAGATTTCTTGCCCTCTACGGGCAACCCCTTTTTTCTGGACCACCATGCCATGAGCGCGGAGGATTACCCCGAAGCCTGTAGGCCTGGCAAGGAGGGAGAGCGTAGGGTGACCATTTTTCTTTACCGGATCCCCTTCGACCTGATATTGACAGCCCAATGGCCTTCTAGGCACACCCTAACTACTAAGAGTTTTGAGAGAGGCATCTAATGAGCGAGTCTGTTCTTATCGTTGATGAAATCGCCAGCCGCCGGGACGAACTGTCCCGCGCCCTAGACGCAGAAGGCTTTACTGTTGTGCAGTCTGATTCTGCTTCAGCCGCTGTCCGCGATATTTGGGAAAACCGGTTTGTCGTTGTGCTTATTGCGTCGATTCTATCGGACGCGCGACCTCAGGAACTCTCTGAGCAGCTAATGCAGATGGCTCCCGAGATCGAGACCATGATCTATTCAAAGGGCGATGCGGCGCACAAGCTCGCTCGCCAAGCCGCTAAGATCCGCGACGGCGAAGTCGCCGCGTAGGTTTCCGCGTGGCACTCGCTGCGCGACTTCAGAAAACCCAAAGAGAACGAATGGGCGGCCGCGGTTAGCGAGCCGCAGCGTGGCGCAAGATCCGCATGAGCTTGCGCCCTGTGCCTTTTCTGCGCGAACTTCCCGCTGTCTCGCCTTTGCCAAGTCGAGCAATTGGGACCTCTACGATGTGCAGGCCAAGCCGCACGGCTTTGACCATCATCTCGACATCCCAGCCCTCACCTTTGGCGCTCATACCCAAGGCGACAAGCGCCGGATACTTGACGGCGCGAAACCCCGATAGCTCGCTAAAGTTGTGCCCGTACAACACACCGATCAGTCCAAGCATCGCCTTCTCGCGAACCCCGCTATCGCTATCCGAGCGCTCGACAGTGGTCGCCAAGACCAACTCTGCCGATGGCCCTGCGAGCGGTGCTAGGAGTTGCGGTAGCCCCGTTGGATCCTCTGGTCCCAATGGGTCGATAAAAACGACAATGCCCGGGCGATTTGGCAGTGCGTGCAGGTGCCGAATGGCCCGTCGGCACGCTCGCCCGTATCCGCCCTTAGGTGATCTGAGCACAATCGCACCAAGATCTCGTGCGACCTGGCCACTGTTGTCAGTTGACCCGTTATCCACCACCACAACCGAGCGAATCCCTCGGCGCGGAACTCGCTCCAAGGTGCGTTTTAGGGCTAGTGCGCAGTTGCGCGCAACCATCACCACGTCGACCAATACTTCTGCGTCGGCTGCCACTTGAGCGATATTTATACCATGCAGTGAGCACGGGTACCACGCAGCAGGCAGCCGCCCTTGACCGGCGTACTTGGCGAAGGCACCCTCTTGCTCGATGGCACTCACGTACAAGGACGCCGGGGTCGACATTAGTGCTGGGGACGCGCTCGTCGAGCGAATCAAGCCCATTGTGAAGACGACCCACCGGCCCGAAGTGCTGGCCAACATCGGCGGCTTCGCTGGCATGTGCGGCCTGCCAACGGGCTACAAAGAACCGGTACTCGTAAGCGGAACCGACGGCGTCGGCACCAAGCTTAAGACTGCACTCGCAACCAAGCGCCACGAGACCATTGGCATCGATCTCGTCGCCATGTGTGTAAACGACGTCATCGTAACGGGTGCCGAACCGCTCTTTTTTCTCGACTACTTCGCGACAGCAAAGCTCGATGTCGACGTTGCAGCCAACGTTATTGAAGGCATCGCCAAAGGCTGCAAAGAGAGTGGATGCGCGCTGGTTGGCGGGGAGACCGCCGAGATGCCAGGTCTCTATCAGCCAGGAGATTACGATGTCGCAGGGTTTTGCGTCGGCGTTGTCGAGCGATCGGAAATTCGCAAAGGCGATGATCTGGTAGCAGGCGATGTAGTTATTGGCATCGCGAGTTCGGGGCTGCACTCCAACGGCCACTCCCTCGCGCGCAAAGTTATCTTAGAAGAACTCTCACTCTCCTACGACGACACACCGGAAGTTCTCCAAGGCGCAAGTGTCGCCGACGTTTTGCTCGAGCCAACCCTGCTCTACGTTCGCGCCCTACGCGGCCTTTCCAACGAGAAGCTTCCCTGGAAAGCCGCAGCACATATTACCGGCGGCGGCCTCATCGAGAACCCACCGCGCATGCTCTCAAAGTCCGCAGATCTCGACATCGCCTTTGATGTCACGACGTGGACTGTGCCACCAGTCTTCGAGCTCATAGCCTCGGCCGGCATCGAGACCTTCGAGATGCGCCGCACATTCAACATGGGGCTCGGGATGCTCGTCGTTATTTCGCCCGAGAATGCCGATGCCGCAGTGGCAACGCTTGGCGCACTTGGCTACCAAGCTTCTATCGTCGGCGCCCTGTGTGCCGGCAGTGGAGAGGTGAGGTTCTAAGCCACATGCGCATTGCCGTCTTGGTCTCGGGCTCAGGGACAAATCTTCAGGCGCTTCTCGACGCATCAAAGGCAGGCTCGCTTACCAAGGCCACCCTCGCCCTTGTCGTTTCAAATCGGCCAGGTGTCGCCGCGCTGGCCCGGGGAGAGGCCGCCAACGTGCCAACGATTGTCATCGATCACACGAGCTTCGCCTCGCGGCAACTCTTCGAGGAAGCGCTTCTATCAGCCTGCCGCGAACACGAAATTGAAGGCGTTGTGCTCGCTGGATTCATGAGAATTCTTAGCCCGCTTTTTGTAAACGCATACGCAAACCGCATCCTCAACACCCACCCGGCCCTGTGCCCAGCATTCCCTGGCATCCGCGCACCACAGCAAGCAATTGATGCCGGTGTGAAGGTTAGCGGATGCACGGTTCATCTCGTCGACACGGGCGTCGACACGGGCCCAATCCTCTTCCAAGAGTGCGTCAAAGTGGAACCAGACGATACGGCTACAACTTTGCACGCACGGATTCAATCCGTCGAACATCGACTCCTCCCCCTAGCTGCCGAACTACTCGCCAGCGGCGGCTTCGAGGTGCTGGACGGTCGCGTTAGGCTTAGGCCTTAGCCCATGGCAACTCTTAGCTACGATCTTATCGTCCTTGGTGACGACCTCGCCGGTCTTATCGCAGCCACTCTCTGTGCGAGCCGTGGCATGCGAGTTCTTCTGGCCGAGCCTCACAAAAACCTCAGCACCTACCGCCTTGGCAAAGAGACGGTGCCAACCACCACCCAAGTGCTAACTGGGCTGCAGAGGCCGGGCGCCGAACGCGTCATCGCCGAACTCAACTTCGATCATCTTATGCGGAGGCGACTGCAAAGTCGCAAGCAGCCATTTCAAATCCTCGGCCACCGCCTGCGCCTCGACGTTCACCCGGACCGCCAGCGCCTAACTCGGGCTCTCGCACGCGAAGGAGGCGTTACCAGCGACTGGCTCGTCGATAGTGAGACCGCCCAGGCTGCCCTTGATGGACTCTTGCTCGAAGGCGTATGCATGCCCGGAACGGGGTTTTGGGAGCGACGCGAAGTGAGCAAGCGATTGCCTGCCGCGCATCAAGCTGCCCAGGCCTGGAGCGAGTCAGAGCATAGCGAGGCAGAAGAGTTCTTAGCCCGGGCTTGCTCGCTAGCATCGGGAAATCTTTGCGAGGCCGATGCTCTAGCCGCCTCTCGAAGCGTCGCAAACATCCTGCAAGGAGTGCCAGTTCTCACGGGCGAGGCTCAGGCGTGGCGCACCCTCTTCCTCGACAAGCTGCAGTCTCACAGTGGCGAGCATCGCGTCTTAGTTCCCGAGCAAATCGAATCCAGCTGGGGCAAGGTCACCGGGCTCACCACCGTTGATGATGAGATTCGCTGCGACCACCTAATTGCCGCGATGCCGGTCCACGAACTCGTCCCGCTTCTAAGCCCCAAGGCGGCAAAGAAGCTCGCCAACATCGGGCCACTCCCAGAAGTCGCTGCGTATCGCTACACCCTTAATCTTATCGTTCACACAAGTGGGCTCCCCGAAGGCCTTAGCGACCTTGCGGCCAGTATGCTCGATGCCGACGAGAGCCCGCTAGGGGGGAATTTCGCGCTATTGAGTACTCGCCCGGCAACGAGCCCAGGGCGCGCCGTGCTCTGCATCGAAGGCCTTGCACCGGCCGCCGCCGATCGCTCTCCAGAGCTTAGCGGAATGCGAGATGCACTTCTTGAGCACGCGCAGGCTCGAATGCCCTTTCTCGACGAACATACCGAGCTTGTCGACAGCCCAAACGAAGCGGCCAAAGACGGCGTCAAACGCGAGCTTCACGAGCCGATTGCACCATCGCCGATTTGGGCAAGCCCCGTTGATGAGCACCTCGGAATGGAGGCTCTGACGTACGCCAGCGGGCTAAAGCAACTCTGGCTGGCGAGCCGCCAAACCTTGCCGGCCCTTGGCCTTGAGGGGCAGTTTATCGCCGCCTTTGGCGCTGCAAAGCTCGTGAGCGCCGGCTCTTCAAAAGGCAAGGCCTCTTCAAAAACCAGCGTACTCTCCGCACCGCGTACTTAATTCAGAGTAGTTCTGATCCCGAGCCCCTGCCCGCGCAGGCGCTTACTCGCTGAGAGGTTGAATTAGGCCGGTCTCGCGACTGCCCGCGTGAATAAGATGCGGGGCTGCCTCGAGGGTGCCTGCCCGCCAGCCTGGCGTAAACGCCCGACTCGCTCCATCGCGCCACTGGCAAAGCTGAGCCTCTGGCCCCGAGTCGCGATGATGCACAACGAGGTGCGTAAAACAGCGCAGCAGCCCAGGCTTGCCGGTTGGAACCCAGGTGCCGGTGTTGAAGTACCAAGAGCCGTTATCGAGCTGGCGCGAAACAGGCTCGTGGGTGTGGCCAAAGGTGACGAACTTGGCGCCGACAATGTCGAGGATGCGCTCTGAGTTTAGCTCCATGGTTGCCGTGGCATCCACTTCGCGTCCGCGACTTGACCAGAGGCTTAGGCCACCTCCTGCCACGATGCCAAAGACGACTCCGAGCAGCGCCAGAGCACCGCTAAATACCAATAGAGAAAAGAGCGCCACGAAAATGCCAAGGCCCCAAAACGCGAGCTTGTCGATCATGAGCACTGACGCCAACTTGCCAAATTGGTTTACCACTGGCTTGCGCGATAGATCGCTGAGCTTGTTGATTTGGGCCAGTGGCATATCCCAGGTCTCGGCCATCGCGGCGAGACGCTTCTCGTGGGCGTCGCGAACTTTGCGACCCGCAGGGCCGCGCTTGGACTCCGCTCGCCAAACGGTAAGCAGCGTCTTTGCGAAGCTGTAGTAGCCAAAGCCCAGTCGCATGCAGCCGCGAAGCCCCAGGCCAATGCCAAACCGGACGTAGCCGCTCATAGACCAAAGGTCCATGTTCTGAGCTTCGGCCTCGGCGACGTAGCTGGTGACAAAGCGAACTCCGGCTGAGTCGACGTTGGTGACGATTTCGTTGCTATCGGGTTTCCGCGGATAGAGCTGATAGCGAAGCGAGCAACACTCGTCGTATTGGTGACCATGCTCGACCCACAGGACGCCGGGCTCAGAAAAGAACCAAGGGTGGAACGCGACGCCAACTACGATTTCTTCCGAGGAAAGCGCGCCGGGTCGCTTGGACTCGGACATGCCCTTCCATGCGGTCGCCAAGCCTTCACAAAAGGCATCTTGTGTGCCCTTCCAGTGAAACTCGGTGTCGTGGTTGCCGGAGATGATCTTGACTTCGTTGCCCCTTGAGAGGAAGCGGGCCATGGCGCGAAACACGCCGAGGTGGCGCTTTACGACGGCTTGCATCTTGGCAATCGCTACTGAGGGCGAGCGCCGAAGCCCAAACTCTTGCTCTTCGACCGTCGCCTTGTGTCCAACAAAGTCTGGATGATCGGGGAAAATTGCGATCGAGACGAAGTCGACCATGTCGCCATTGACGATGAGCCTCCAGGGGCGACCATCTTCTCGCCGCCGAGCGTAGTAGCGCAGGAAGCTGATGAGCTGGCGCTCGACAATGTCGATGTGCAGCGTATTTGCCTCGCCGGCACTTGGCGATAAGTCCTCGCCAAGGTGCAAATCGCTAATAACCAGTGTGTTGTAGGCGCCCTCCGCAGCACTTTGGCCCTTGGCATAGCTATCTGCACCACTCTCCCTCGGCTCGGTTCCATCGAACTGGGGATTTTGGAGCTTCGTTGCTGGAAGCTCGGTTTCTGAAGTAGAGACAGTGGACATCGTGGCTAAGGTGTCGGCAATTAAGGGTTAGGTCTATATTCTGCGCCGATTTTCGAACATGCGCAACATCTTTCGCACCAAGCCGTGCAAAGGTTTACGCACTTCATTGGCGTATGTGGGAAAGCGCACAAAGCGGTGGATCTCATGGGTCCCATTATTGAGCCCTCTGTGTTTTCTCCAGGGAATATCGCTGTGATATGACCGGGCCGCCTATGAGACCCTACTTATTTGCCGTTATCTTGGCGCTAGCACTCGGTTTTTTCGCTCGCACCATGCAGGCCTTTGTACGAGCCGCCGCCCGTGGTGGCGCGGACCCTAGGCCACGTTTTGACCAAATCCCGATGCGCATCGCCTCGGTGCTGATCTACTTCGTCGGCCAGAAGAAGGTCGCCGAAAACGGCCCTGGGCACATGAGCTCAAGGCACCACCTCATCATCTTTTGGGGCTTCCTACTTATCACTGTGGGAACGGGCGAAATGATCGTCTCGGGCGTCGTGCCATCGCTAACGCTAAACGCTCTGCTGCCCGACCTCTTACTCCACCCACTTCGGGCCACCATCGATCTGATGAACCTTGTGGTTCTCACCATGGTTTGCTGGGCGGTGTTTCGGCGTATCGTTCTTCGTCCACGCCTCATCGAAATGAACATGGATGCGGGCGTTATCCTCGGTGCAATCGCATCGCTCATGCTCACTCACCTGCTCTACCACGGCAGTCATGGAGCAATGTCATTTGCCGCAAACGGCTCGTATCTCGAGGCTGCGCCGGTTTCCAACATGATTGCCAAGCTCCTCGGTGGGGCCACTGCCAGCGATCTCGCGCTTATCGAATCGGCATCGTACTGGCTGCACATGATCATTGTGCTCACCTTTCTCAACTACCTGCCCTACTCCAAGCACATTCACCTTATTGGTGCCCTTCCCAACATCTTCACGCGCAACTTAAGCGATCGAAAGATGGATCTACCCAAGCTCGATCTCGAAGACGAGAACCAGTGGGGCGTTGGCAAAGTTGAGCAGTTTAGCTGGAAGTCACTTCTCGACACCTATGCATGCACCGAGTGTGCGCGCTGTTCGAACTACTGCCCGGCCTACAACACAGAGAAGAACCTCTCTCCGATGCAGCTCATCCACGACATCCGCTACGAGATGCAGGATCACGATGCGCTTCAAACTGAGAAGTCTTCTTTAGAAGCGGACATCGCCGCACTCGGTGGCGCTGACAAGGCTGCGGCCGAGGGGCAGCTAAAAGTTCTTGAAGCCGCAATCGAAGCGATGCCGCCAATGGTTGGTGGACGCATTGCCGAAGAGACCCTCTGGGCCTGTACGACCTGTGGCGCTTGCCAAGAAGTCTGCCCGGTCTTCATCGAGCACCCTGCAAAGATCATTCAGATGCGCCAAAACTTGGTGCTTGAGCAAGAGAAAGCTCCGGCCGAACTTGCGCGAACGTTCCGAAACATCGAGCGCCAAAGTAACCCTTGGGGCATCGCCTCTGGCGACCGCATGAAGTGGGCCGAAGGCCTTGAAGTGCCGCTTATCGACGACGTCGAGAAGCCCGAGTACATCCTTTGGGTCGGTTGTGCAGGCGCCTTTGACGCACGCATTATTAAGCAGACCAAGGCGATGGTTAAGCTACTGAAGCAGGCCAATGTCGACTACGCAGTTCTTGGCCACAAAGAAGAGTGCACTGGCGACCCTGCAAAGCGCGCCGGCAACGAGATGCTCTTTCAGATGCAGGCCGAGACCAACATCGAAACGCTAAACAGCGTTGGTGCGACCAAGGTCATTACCTCGTGCCCACACTGCTTGCACACCCTTCGCCACGACTACCCGCAGTTTGGTGGCAACTTCGAAATCATCCACCACACCCAGCTTCTCGCGCACCTCATCGAGACTGGCGAGTTGGTTCCGGCAAACAACACTTCGGGCAAAGTTGTCTATCACGATAGCTGCTACCTCGGCCGTTGGAACGATGAGTACGATGCTCCTCGAGCAATCGTCGAAGCGGTTACCTCCGACGGCGGTATGGTCGAAGCACCGCGCAATAAGAAGCACGGCTTTTGCTGCGGCGCTGGCGGTGGACGCATGTTCCTCGAAGAGGACGGCCCTCGCATTAACGAGAATCGCACCGACGAGCTTCTCGAGACTGGCGCGAGCACTCTCGCTGTCGCATGTCCATTCTGCAATCTGATGGTCACCGATGGCGTGAAGAATCGAGACAAAGAAGAGGAAGTGGCAGTGATGGATGTCGCCGAACTTCTAGCCTCGGCAATTCCCGATGTGCCTCTCACGGCGCTCAAGCGCAAGCCAAAGCCGGCTGCTACCGAGACCGACGCGTAAGCTATCGCTGCGTACGCCACTGCAATTGGCCAGCGGCTCAGAACTGGGGCTCAGAACTGGGGCCCTCGTTCTTAGCCTGTTAGAATGGCGCCCTATGCGAGCAAGAATTTTGGTTGCTCTGGCCCTCTTGCCACTGCCCCTAGCGGGCGCTTGTGGTTTTGATGGGGCTGCTCCTGGTGTGCGCGGCGAATGCGCAACCGCCATTGGTGAACCTCTGTGCGAGGAACCTGCAATTGAAACGAGCGCCGACGCCTGTTGGAAGCTCGTGCAATGCGGGTCCATCCCGCTTGCCAATCAAGAAGACGAGAACTTCTTTGACTATGCAAACTGCCTCGATCGCTTTGATCAAATTGGCACGCACCGCAGCGAACTTTCGATGGCATGCATTGCCGCCTCCACCTGCGACCAACTTCGCTTTGAGAACGGTCCCAACCGGCCTGGGAACTCTTCTGAAGCAATGCCCCCTTGTCTCGAATACGGCGATCCAGAATGAGCCAGCTTTCCCTTCGCAGTTTTTTGTGCGCATCCCTCTTTGGTGGCGCATTCCTAACAACAACCTTCGTTGCACCAGGCACTTCTTGGGCCCAAGAAGAGGGTGACCGGGTTGCCGACTTGATCGAACTTGTTCGCAAGCGTCCCTCGGGGAAAGATCGAGATGCGTGGCGCGATGAGCGACGCGAGGCGGCTCGCGAGCTTGGCACTCTTGGTGATGCCCGTGCTGTGCCCGTGCTTATCCAGATCGTCAAGACCGAGCAGTTTGATGCGGTTGGCGAGATTGCCATCGTATCGCTTGGCAAGCTTGGCGATGAGCAAGCGATTCCAGTGCTGCAAGAAGTTGCAGACGATAGCTCTCGCGATCGCTTCGTTCGGAAATCGGCACGCTCGGCCCTTAAGAAGCTTGGAGCCGAACCTGCTGCCGACGACGAAGGCGATGACGACGATAGCGAAGACTCCTTCGTAACAAGCGGCCTTGGTTCAGTGAGCGTCTCGGCACCAACTGCCTCTGGGCCCATCAAGCTCGCGTCAGACTTTGGCGACGATATGCTGGCTGCCAGCGACGAACTCACCTTTGGCATTGGCGATGGACGCCTTAGCTACGACACCGTGCGCAAAGAGGGCAGCTTTGCCGGCCAAGCGCAAACTCGCTACCTGCGCATTCGCGAGCGCAAGAGCATGGCGCTTCGCTTTGAGGGACGCGGCGATCTGGTTAGCGGAATCGTAAACTACGAGGGCGACGACTCAAGTTCGCGCCTAGCCTCGGTAAACCTTGCCGGTGCGGCTCAAGCGCGTTTCTACGAAGGCAGTGGTCGCTTCTTTGGTATTGGTAGCGCCGGCGCCCTACTCGGCTTTGACCATCTTCGCGTCAACCGGCCTGGCAATGACAATACAAGCACGAAGAACCTGCTCTCGGGCGAGTTCGATGTCTTTCTCGGCGCGGGCTACGGCCGAATTCTCGACAAGGGCGAAGCCCTCCGAGTGCGCAGGCTTGCATCGGTCCTAGAAGGTAGGAAACTGCTTGGAAGGCCCATTAGCCCGGATTTGGGAGAGCGTATTATGCGCGCCTGGTGGATGCTGCGAAGCGAAATTGGCTATCACGATAGGCTTGTGGCAACCGTATCTCTGCTGCGCGAAGCCGGCGTTCTCTTGGGCGAGCCCGACGCCGGGACAAGCTATGCACTCCTACAAGTTCTTAGTGACGGCCAACTAAGCCACCGCAAAGAAGGCCTGCAAATTCACGCAGGGCTTGGCGAGAGCGTGCTCTTCCGCGATGACGATCTGGGGCTTGAGGAAGGCCGCATCGAGACTGTCTCGACGGTCGCAAGCTACGGCCGTCAAAACCTCGAGGGCGATAGCGAAGTTCGCGCCGAAGGCGTCGCTCGCTACCGAGTGCTCGCCGAGGAAGATGAGGCCAGCCCTTGGGCTGCGCTTGGATCGATTCATTGGCGCGACTACCACTACGGCAAGAACTTCGACCCAATTGGCGCACTTGATCTTGGCGTTAACGCCGGCGTTAGCAAAGACGGCCTCGAAGACTCGGAACTCGCTACGCGCATTGGCGGCTCGATTGGCTGGCTGTGGATTCCCTCTCGGGCAAGCCGTTTCCGTGTCGCCGCCGAAGGTCGCCTCGAGTCATCAGAGATGTTCTTAGGAGTCACCTTTGAGGGGCGCTATGGCCTTATCGATGCGGGCTACGTTGGTGGCGCCTCGCAGTAGTGCACAGCGCGAGCAAGTCGCGCTGTGCTAGCAGATTTCGGGGAGCAGAGCCTGAATTAGCGGGCTCGCCTCGTCTGGGCTCATGTGCAAGCCGCGTTCGATATTGCGAACCCAGACCACGGTGCCAAGCGCCTGGACGTCGCCAAAGTGCACAGCAACCTCAGAATCGATTGCCATAGTCTCTCTCTCGCCCTTGCCAAGTTCGAGACAGCAGCCTTCGCGACTCACATTGACGATGCGCACCTCGGACGTGTTCGCGCCCCATGACGCAACAAGGCGGCAGTCGACATCAAAGCGCGCATAGCGCCTTGGAGCTACGTTCTCGCTATCGGCAAGTGCCTCGGAGAGAAGCATGTCGTGGGCCTCGCCAGAGCGGAACGCGATGATGGCCTTTGCGCTATCGGGCTCGCGCTTAACGACCGTTCCGCGCAGCCGATATTGGCTCGCACTGGAGTCGATGGTCACGCGCATCGATAGCGGCTTGCCAACTTCCAAGCCCGGGTCTGCGATAATGAGGCCGCCACCTGTGAGGTAGCCCCAGTACGAACTCAGAAGCTCATCGCCACTGCCAAAGCGCACATCAATTGCTGCCTCACCCATACCAACGCCCCCATTTTCCATAAAACCGAGAGTAGCAATCGCGGAGGAGAACCTCCAAGGGCAATCGAATCAGCTCAATGATTCACGCACATTAAGGCCTATCGTTTCAACGATCGCATCAAGCGGAAGATCGTTTGCGTCGCGCCCAAAGGGCTCTTCGATCTCGACGCCAATCTCGTCGATTCCGTACAGGCCAAAGGCGACCAGAGCGGCAGCAGCGGGCGCGTACCAGCCCATGGTTCCAACCATCGTGAACGGCGCCGTAAAGCAAAAGATCGTCAAAAAGCTTTTGATGTGGTGTGCGTAGGCGAATGGAACGGGCGTGCGCAAGATCCGCTCACAACCGCTCCAAAGATCCACCAAGTCACTAAGGGTTCGCTCGAGAGTTTGCAGCCGCAGTTCGCCTAGAGCACCGGCGTTTGCTTCGGCGGTGAATCGCTCACCAAGCCATGAGATGACTCGCAGCGGTGGCCCCGCCAGCCCTTCAACTTCATCCGCTTTGTCGCCAACATGTGTTCGAGCCGCGTCGATGGTGGATTCGTTACGAAGATATGCAGAGAGTACCGCGCCGAAGGCAGCAATCTCGGCGGCCACCGCTTCTCGCTCTGCTGGGGTGAGGTGCGAAAGATAGGCCGAGCACTGGCGATCCAGATCGCGGCAATTGCTAACCACGCCGCCAATAAGAATTCTTCCCTCCCAAAAGCGAGCGTAAGAGGCGTTGGTTCGAAAGACCAAAAGTAGGCCTAGCGCCACACCAACCATGGCGTGAGCTGTGCCAGGAATTGCCAGTTCGAGAGTTGAGTGGTCGCGAAGAAAGAGCAGGCCCAAGGTAAGCAGGCCAACCGCCAGCTGTCTAGAACCAATCAGAGCGTTCAATCTTCACCGCTTTCGCGCGAAGTCCACAGTTCCTTTCTCGTCGTTTCGGACACTTAAAAACTGGTCCCGTTGTTGCGTAATGCCCCGAGTATGAGTCCATCACCGAAAAACTCTGCCACCCTATTTGTTGCTGCCGCCGCCACTGTGTTTGCTGGCGCTTGCACGCATCACCACTCTCGAATGGCAACCGAAATTGAACTTGCCGAGGCCGATACCGTAAGCCTTGAGGACGGCACCGAGCTGCGCCCAGATTCGCTTCGGTATGCAAACGGCACCATGGTCCTGGTGACCGATGGGCGAGAAGATGTCGTCTACCCTGGCCAAGTCTACCAAGTGGAATCGGTCGATCGCGGGCGCGGAGTTTTGGAAGGTGCTGGCATCGGCGTGCTCTCTGGAGCCGGCGCCGGAATCATGATTGGGCTCCTCGATGGCGACGACGATCCAGGCCAATTATTTGCATTCAGCGCAACGGATAAAGCGATGGTCTTTGGCGCGCTCTTTGGCATTATGGGCGCTGGGGCGGGAAGTGTAATTGGCCTGCTAATGGGCAGTACCGATGTCTACACCTACCCTGCGAACGCTCCGGTGGTCTCCGTAGTGCCCACGGAGGGCGGCGCCCAAGGCGCGCTCAGCTTCACCTTCTAATCTGCGCTTCCAAGCGCAATGCTCGCGACCGAATCGACAATGCTCCGCGGCTGATACGAGAAGCGCGCAACATCGCTAGCGCGGGTTACGCCACTTAGGACCAATATGGTTTCCATGCCGGCCTCAATGCCGCCAATGATGTCGGTATCCATTCGGTCGCCAACCATCACGGCATTTTCCGAGTGGGCCTTAAGGTAGTTAAGCGCCGAGCGCATCATGAGCGGATTGGGCTTGCCCACAAAGAACGGGGCCACACCTGAAGCCTTCTCGATAAGCGCGGCCATCGCACCACAGGCAGGCTCAATGCCTCGCTCTGATGGTCCTGAGGCATCGGGGTTGGTTGCAATGAAATGCGCTCCGCCCATAAGGAGGCGCACCGCATGCGATATCTGATCAATGTTATAAGAGTTTGTCTCACCTAAGATTACGTATTCTGGGCTATCGTCGGTAAGAAACCAGCCGATGTCGTGCATCGCCTCGGTGAGGCCGCTCTCGCCGATGACAAAGGCCGTGCTACCGCTGGGCCGTTGACTCTGAAGAAACGATGCGGTCGCCAACGCTGATGTGAAGATTCGCTCGGCCGGAATCTCGAGGCCTAGCTTTTGCAATCGGTGGCTAAGATCGCGCGGCGTGTAGACCGGATTGTTGGTGAGCACCAAGAACGGATGCCCGCCCTCGATCAAGCGTCGGATAAATTCTGGTGCCCCTGGGATGACCGTCTTGCCACTTACGAGCACGCCATCCATGTCGATGATGTAGCTCTTCTTAACCGTCTCGGCGTTGTCCATTGCGAAGAGAGTATCAGTGCCAGAGATGGCAGCCAGGTGTCGCGCTTGTGACGTCGCGGTTAGTGCAGGTCTCTCGACACTGCAACGCGTACTGCCTCGGCAAAGGATTCATCAGTGACGTGCGCTGTAGCATCTTCCAGGGAGCCCTCGAACCACTGGAACCGCCTCCCAATTTTCCCAAGGAACCCATAGCTACCGCCGTCAAGACGAGCGAGCCAACGATTCGTATAGTCGCGATCGTCGGTGCCGCGCCACAAGACACGCGCAAGCGGTGCGCTTGCTTGAAGTGACTTGCGCTTATCAAGCTCGCCCTGAAGCTCGCCGCAGGCAATCTTATGGTCCAGCTCCAGCAGAAAAGCGCTTGGGGACATTGGTGCACGAGTGGCTGCAAGAACCAGCGCTCGAGCACTGCGTCCTGACGTGGCGCACGCGCCCATCCAAGACAAATCCGGTTTCGACACGACAGCCCCAGCAGCACGCTGCAACGCTTGCAGAGCGAGGGACCCTTTCCTTTGGCCAGAGGGCTTATTCAGATCCTTGAGGAACTGATGATCTGCAGTGCGAAGATAGCGGTCGATGGTCTCGGCAATTGCGTCAAACTCTTGGCACTCGTCATCGGGTGCCAGAGGGCGCAAGATCTTGGCGGACCAGAGGGCAATCCGGCGGGTGTCACCGGATGGCAGTTTGGGTGGAGCTCCTCCGCCGTGCCACGGCGGGGCACGGTTCTCTTCTGGCACTTCGTCAAGGGCTGCCCGCAAGATGGGATGGGCGCTTTCAAAACCTACGTGGGCGTTCACGCCCTGCGCACGCATGTTTGCGAGCCGATTGCTCTCGGCCAGCAGGTGCACGAAGCCCTCGTCCTTGACCTGCGCAAGGGGCATGCCCACGAAGTTGTGTGGCAGCGTTGTGTAGCCTTCGTACGGCAGATACCCAAGTGACCGATTTCTGCGAAACGCCACGACCTTGTCTGCGCGATGCAGGTGGCAAAACGCCCGAAGAAGACTCTTGCCAACGTACCAAGTAAGAGTTTCCCCATCTGAGCGGGCCTGATACGAAGCAGTGGTCTTGGGAAGCCTGAAGCAAAGCTCGTCAAGTTGCTTCTCAAGTACACTCAAGTCTGCAGGAATCGCCATTTGTAGACTCTCTAGCACCGTTACCACACAGTCTCAAGGCCGCCAATGCGCACCACCCTTGGCGGTTTGAATGCTACTCGCCAGCTCGTGCGAAGCAGGCACCAAGGTCTAGATCCCAGCGCTGTTCGCCGTTTTGGCTAAAGGCGATGATGCGCTGGTTGGCGTCATCAAAGCACCAGCTCTTTAGGTGAACCTGCCCCGCTACTTCGGGTGGCACTGCGCAACCAACAAGTTCACATCCCTCAAGATCAAAGCGCGTGATCCTGCCGTCTCGGCAACCGTAAATCAGTGTCTCTCCCCTGCTTGGCGAGTGCACCGCCCACTTATCTCCGGTGCAAACAAAGCGCTCCATGTTGCTAACCGGGCCGGCCTTCCACGCACCGCCCTCAAAGACTTCGGCAAATTGGTAGCCAAGCCGGATCGCGCGATTTGTGCCCGCTTCTACGAAGCTTGTGAATTCGGGAGTAAAGCCGTGTTCCTTATCGTTCCACGCAAGGTCCGCAAGCTTTGGCGATTTTTTGCCCGTTAGTTTTTTCCATACTCCATTGCGCAATAGGAAGCTTGCGGTGGCACGCCTTTGCTTTTTGAATCCGGTGTGAACGAGGAGGCTTTCCTCCGCGGAGTTCCACGCAACGTCAAAGCCCCACAAGCCATCGAGATGCTCGCCGGCCGGCGTTTTTTCGATCCAGCGTTGCTCTTCGAGTTCGTACACGCCACCGTCAACTCCGACAGCACTCACTCTGCCGTCACGAACAAACAGCGCGCGGCCATCAAGCAAACCCGGGGAAGAATTTAGCGCATCCTGAAAGTCGATATGTTGGAGCCAGCCTTCGGCATCACTCCACTTGGCGACGGCGAGCGCGCGGTGCCCCACGGCGTAGACCGTTCCATCACCCGAGCACACAAGCTGATTCCAGCCAGTACCAAGAAAGTTGCTTACTTCGCTTGGGACCTCCGGAACTGGCACCGAGACCCAGGTTGCCTCGATAGGCTCAGCACCGCTAAGCGGGGTATCAAGCGCCTTGAGGCCAGCCGCCAGAGCCTCCTCATAAACCACCAGCATGGCCTCTGTGTTCTCACGATAAAGAGACATCAAGTCGCGCGGCAGCTGGGACCAGTTAAACCTGGGCGTGACTCGTGGAATCGACTGTCCTGATGCGCGTCGAACCGTGGCGTGAGCAAGGTCGACGAGATTGCTCTTGAGCTCCTCAAGGTTGGCATTGTTTCCCATTGCTCAAGCGTAATCGGATTCTTGCGCTGGAGTTGGATTCGACGCAGCAAACAAGGCTTGAAGTGGTCCGACGAACGTCAACACCGAATCGGTGCGCATGACACAACAGTGACACCCACGAGATTGCACAGAGCTACACTCAACCGATGCGCGGAAAACAACTCGTACCCCTGGTCGCTCAGAGTTTGACCACAAGAGGATAACCAGTGCTTAATGCTGCTCATGCATGCCACTTTGAGCTACTTCTTTATCGGGCTCGCAGCCTTTGCATGCAGCTGCGGGGGCTCCCCCGTCGCGCTACAAACTCAAGCCGCATCGATTCGCCTGCAAAAGCAAGCTCCGAGTATCGATGAATTTGAACCGCTCGGCGAAGTCTCCTGTGAGTTTGGGGCTAATTTTGGCTCGACGGCAGACAACGTACGCGCTTGCCGAAACGACCTCCGAAACAAAGCCCACCAACTTGGAGCCACGCTGGTCGCTATCGAGACTGAGGTCCTTGGTACAGATGGGTGCGCGAACTGCGTCAGCATGTTCGCGACTGCATACAAGCCGACTCACACCGCTCAAGAGCAGGGAGCTGACGTTTCGAGCGAAGGCTCTGATGCTCAAACTCGGTCTGACAATGAGTGGGAAGACTAAGCACGTACCTAAAGCCGCTAGCTTTCTTGCTCACCAAACCACGTCATCAGCATTTCTCGGCGTCGCCTCTAGGTTAACGCCCCACTCCTATAGCTTTGCAAGCGCAACAATGCCTTCAGTCGCCATCTGGATTCCGATGGCGCCAAGGATGATGCCCATGATCTTGGTCGTTGCGCTGATCAGTTCTTCACCTAGGCGTTTTACCAAGGCGTCTGCAGCCAGAAAGGCGAGAAGGTTAAGCAGCGCCACGCAGGCAAAAGCCGATATCACTGCAATACGGTTTGGCCAGGAACCTCCGGCGGTTAGGCCCAGAGCTGTTGCCAAGGTCCCAGGTCCAGCGAGAATTGGAATCGCCAGCGGCGAGATTGCCAGGCCAAGCCCCACACTTGTGGTCTCGCCAACAGGCTCATGCGAAGAAGTGGAGGATTTTGTGATGAGCTCGAAGCCGATTCGCGCCACGATAAGGCCCCCAAACGCACGGACCGCAGGAATCGTGATTCCAAACATCTTTAAGATGGTCGCGCCGGCGAGAGCGAAGACGCCGACGGTAACGAGGGCAACCAGCACTCCGCGAATCGCAATCCTCTTGCGGTGCTCTGGCGCGAGCCCTGATGTAAGGCTTAGAAAGACCGGAGCATTGGCAAGCGGGCTCATCACAGCGAGGAACGCAAAGAACGGCGTCGCAAGAGCAGTCGTAAATTCATTCACGTAGCGGCCATGCTAGCGGATCGCCAACCGCGGCCCCACTTTGCTATTGGAGGGAACGGAAGGTACCGTGTGCATCGATGATCATTTGGACCGGCAAAGGCTTTCTCGTAGCCATCTTCGTGTTTGGGTGTTCATTGGCAGCCAACCTGATTACCAACGGCACAACCGGAGGCGATGAGTATTGGGAATCTCATAGATGGCCCTTCGGAATCTCCCTGCTGGTTGCGGCAGCTCTTTCCTGGGTTGTCGGGCAATATCTAGCCAGCAGGAATGTGCGAACCTTGGTCGACAAGGCCACCGGCGAAGAAGTGCTCATAGGCGGCGACCATTCGCTCTTCTTTATTAGGGCCCATTGGTGGGGGCCAATCCTGGGCACATTGGGTGCGGTGCTGATTATTGTGGATTGTGCGTAGTCCTAAGGTCCCGGGACGTGTGAAGGGCTGGTATCGGTGCTCACGTTTCAGGCGTGCTGCCAAGAAGCCACAGCCGACAATAGCGACTGCTAGATGCGCGATCCCGATTGCAATGGGCACGAACATCAGGAGGCCAACAGCACCGAAGAACCACAACATTGCGAGGTTCTCGGCCCTGTTGTTGCGAATCAAGATCCAGCTCGCGCCGCATTGCTTGCACAAGTATTGGCTGTTCCAGCGAGTCACCACCGACTGGCACACACTGCAAGTCCTCGGTGGCTCTAGCAAGTCTTCGCTAGTAGCGCTCTTGTCTTCGTTGTGCATCAAGCCAACCGCCTCATCAGTGCTTTTCGGCGACTATCGCAATCGCAGCCTCGACATCTGCCAGCGCATTGGATGCGGCAGTATAGTCAGGACAGAGCTCCAGTGCGGATCCAAAAGCAGCGGCCGATTCCTGTAGTCTCCCTTGCGCTCGAAGAACAAGTCCAAGGTTCAGGTAGGCTTCGTCAGGATCGCCTTTCAGCTCCGTCGCCTGTCGGTGGATTGCCTCTGCCTCTTCCAGCTTCCCTTGCCTGGCTAGGCAACCACCAAGAAAGACCCAGTGTTTCGTTTCGTCCGGCGTGTTTGAGGCCAGCTCTCGATATGCCGACTCAGCAGATCGTAAGTCGCCGCGCAACTCCGAGGCTGTGGCCCATTCGTCCAGCCAGATACTTCGTTGTTTGTCGCCACCCATCTCACCTTCGATCGCCCGAAATTCAATCTCCGCTTCATCAAACATACGTCGCTGTGCCAGCACCCTCCCGTTGATCAGCCGACCATACTTGTTGTCGGGACATTCAGCCCTGTATTGCGAAATCAAGACCGTTGCTTGGCCGACCGCTCCGTCATCAAAGCTCATCGCGAGAACTTTGTTCCATAGCTTCTTTACTTGCTGCTTCTTGATATCGCGAGAATGTTGAAATAGCGGTTCGAGGCGATCCTCGTAACTGGTTTCCAAGTCAGCAAGTTCACGTGTCGATGTGCCTACCCTCGAAGAAACAGCCCAAACACCGTCTCTCTTCTGAAATTCAGCGTGCCACGCTCGCTGTGGTTCACCCTCGATGACCTCGTACACCATGACGGATCCACGATCCTGATTCGCTGTGTTGCCACTGTGCCAGCAGAAAAGCCCCGACGCATGGATCGCATCCAGGTAGCGTAGCGGCTCTGTAGCTGTCGCTGGCTTGTCGTGGAGACGGATCGGCTTGACCCGTTCGAGTTCCTGCTCGTGGCGGCAATACGTTCGTTCAGCCATCACACGTTTTGGAGCGAACGGCGGAACGCAAAGGTGGTCCTCCTCGTGAATGTCCTTGCCCCTCTTGTTGCCTGCAAAGCAGAGCCACCGCACGCCAAACCAGTTATCGATCTTCGTGAAATGCGCGTGCTTTGGTCGTGCGAAGCGAACCGCACCGACGAAGATATGCTCGACACGAAAGACAAAGGCAGGATCGTCGTCTTCGGCTCGTGGGAGTTGGATCAGTGGCATTGCGGAACGCGGATGGTGCCCTTCTGTGCTGCTGGGCACAACTGAGTTGTGGCCGCTCGATGGCCATCTCGCTGTTCCTACGAAAAGTCGCAGACATGTCTTGCTGGCTGGCTTCTTAAGCGCCCGTGGCCCCAAAATGGCCCCAGGCGAAAAGCGCGGTTCGCAGCCCGAAACGGCGAAAACCATCCCGAGCAGCTGGGATGGTTTTCTATAGTAGCGGGGACAAGATTTGAACTTGCGACCTTCGGGTTATGAGCCCGACGAGCTACCGGGCTGCTCCACCCCGCATCAAGTGAGAGCTTTCTACGTCAGAGAATCCGGGCTGTCAACACCTCGGGCAACTTCGGGAGTAAATAAATACTGAATCATGCTCGGTGGATAGAGCTGATAATCTGGGGACGTGGCCAAGACGACACCGCCAAGGCGCCCGTGGTTTAGACGCGTCAACGCTCCCCTGTGGTCCGCGGTCATTGCTACAGCCCTGTGCACGCTGCTCTACATTGGACACAGAGCCGGCGTTGCCGAAGTCCCAGGTCTCGCGGCGTGGGAGTTGCGATCGATCGACATCCGCTTTCACGTTCGCGGGACGGCGCCGTTAAAAGACGATCGGGTTGTGATTGTCGCTCTCGATAATGAGACCCGACAGGGAATGCCTTCGCTTTGGCAAAATCGCCGAGGCTTTGCCGAGCTAATTCGAAAAATCTCCGACTCCAAGCCGCGCGCCTTTGGCATTGATGCCTTCTTCGCTGCCCCAGAAATTAATCTAAGTCGCGAGACCGTTGCCAGCGTTCGCGATGCCCGAACCAAACTCAGCGATGCCGGTGATCTTTCGGCCGCTGCAACACTTGCCGGCGCAGCCTTGGCGCAAGTGGATGAGGAGACTCGCGGCGATGCGGTTTTGGCCGATGCGGTTGACGAGTCCGAGCCGCTTGTACTCGCCCTGCTTTTCTATCTTGGTGGCACACCGCTTGAGCCAGGTTCGGGAGAGCGCCCAGGCGTTGCCCAGGGCCGAGTTGATGAATCGGCTTTTCTTGACCAGCCAACCGGGCAGCGCCCTCCCCGAGCCTCTGGCGTTGTTGCTCCGCTTCCTTCGATTGGCGAGAAGACGCGGCGGATGGGCCATGTGAACGTGCGCCACGATGCCGATGGCATGGTTCGCGAGGCTCCGCTTGTTATCGAGAGCGCGGGACGCTTCTACCAAAGCCTAAGCTTGAAACTCACAAGCATGGAGCTTGGCGTCACAACCAGTTATGCAAGTGGCGATCACTTTGTGACCTTGGGCGATACGAAAATCCCCTTAGACTCGCAAACCTTTGCGCGCATCGCCTAGCTCGGGCCAAACAAGACCTTCCCGCGGATTTCTGCGATGGAAGTTATGCAATCCGAGGGGCCGCACCCTGCACTGCAAGACAAGCTCGTCCTCCTTGGCTACACCGATTCGGCGCGAGACAAAATCACGACGCCTCTCGAGCGGCGACTCGATGGCGTCGAACTTCACGCCACGCTCATTCACAACCTACTTCACGGCGAGCTTCTAAGGCACACAGGCGCGAGCACGACCATCGCCATCATCCTGCTCTTTGGCGGGCTCTTGGCGCTCCTACAGCTGCGCTCACTTCGCAAGCGAGGCGCGTGGATGATGGGCGTCGGCTCCCTTGTCCTCTTCATCGCATTTTGCATTGCCGCCCAGCTCATCTTCTCGCGCTTGCATTTAGTTATCGAAGTGGTGGCGCCGCTGCTTAGTGCACTATTCATCTTACTCACAGCACTCACAACCGCACTGGCAACCGAGGGCCGAGAGAAAGCCCAAATCCGCTCGGCCTTTGGGCAGTACCTACAGTCCACTCTTGTCGAGCGCCTGCTGCAAAACCCCGAGTCACTTCGGCTTGGTGGCCAGCGCCGCGAGCTCACCGTTCTCTTCTCCGACATCCGAGGCTTCTCGCGTTTTTCCGAGCAACTCGAACCAGAACTTCTCTCAGACTTTCTTAACGAGTACCTAACGCCGATGACCGAGCTTGTGATGCAAGACGCAGGCATGCTCGATAAATATATTGGCGATGCGGTTATGGCTGTGTACGGCGCGCCGCTGCGCATCGAAGATCACGCGACTCGGGCCTGCGGCACTGCACTGGCGATGCAAGAAGCATTGGCGCCACTGAACGAGAGTTGGAAGACCCGCGGGCTGCCCGAGGTTCGCATTGGGATTGGCATTAACACGGGCGCCATGAGCGTGGGCAATATGGGCTCGCAGCGGCGATTCGACTACACGGTTATGGGCGATGCAGTAAACCTCGGCGCTCGTCTTGAAGGGCTCACCAAGAGTTACAAGGTTGGCATTCTTGTGGGCGAAACAACGCGCAGGGCGGCAAGCGAAGGCTTTGTCTTCCGCGAAGTGGATAGGGTTCGCGTCTTGGGCCGCAGTGCCGCTGCCAGCGTCTACGAGCTTTGCGGCACGACAAGCGCTCCAGGCCTAAGCCAGGAGCAGCGCGACCTCTTTGCGCAGGGCCTTGCGGCCTACCGGGAACAAGACTGGGACAGGTGTGAGAATACGCTGCGCCAATTGCTGCAAGAGCTTCCACAAGACGGCCCAAGCGAGACCCTCTTAGAGCGGCTCTCCGAGCTTCGCAAGGCCACTTTGGGCAGCGAGTGGGACGGCGTTTTTGACCAACGAGTTAAGTAGCGCCGGCTTCTGCTTCATTGACCAAAAAGCTTCGCATTGCTAAACAACTCGCGTGGGCAAGAAGAAGCATATCGACCGCATTGTCGAAACTGCAATCTACCTGCAGAGTGAGACCAGGCGGCTGGCAAAGGAGCAATGTGCCCTGCACGGAATCACCGCAACTCAGCTCGCCGTCATCAAGCTGCTCATGGAAATCGGCGATCTTAGCCTCTCCGAGCTAAGCAAGAAGATGGCTGCGCGCAACAGCACAATCACCGGCATCGTCGATCGCATGGCCACAGCCGACTTGGTTCGGCGAGCGCGCTGCACCGAGGATGGGCGAGTTTGGATGATCCAGCTCACCGACCGAGGTCGCGGCATCGCAAAAAAAGTCGACGTGGCCCCTTGGGATCTCCTTAGAAATTCTCTTAGTTCACTTAGTCAAACCGAAGTCAACCAACTTATCGGCCTATTGGGCAAGCTTGCACAGCATGTTGAGCAAGCGGCCTGCAATGGCGAAGCAAGCGAGGCACCATGAACGCTACCGACAAGGTCATTATCTCGTGCGCCCTAACGGGTGCCGTCACGTCCAAGAGCCACTGCCCGGCAATCCCCTATACACCTGTCGAAATTGCCGAGGAGGCCGAGCGGGCCTACAACGCTGGTGCTGCCATCGTTCATATCCACGCACGCACCGACGAAGGCGCACCAAGCTGGGATGCCGAGGTCTTTGCGAGCATTAAAGCCGAGGTCGAGAAGCGCTGCCCCGTGCTAATCAACTGGTCAACTGGCGGAGCCGGCCCAATGAGTGAGCGCGTCGCGCACCTCGGCCACACCAAGCCGCATATCGCCGCCCTTAATATGGGCTCGATGAACTACGCAAAGTGGCGCAAGAGCAAAGGCGCCTTTGCCTTTAAGTTTGTCTTCCAAAACTCCTTCGACGACATCGTCGCCTTTGCCAAGGCCATCAAGGACTGCGGCGCAAAGCCCGAGATGGAGTGCTTTGACACAGGCCACGTTTATTCGCACCACGTGCTTGAGGACATGGGGCTTATCGAAAAGCCGTACCACTTCTCGTTCATTATGGGCGTGCTTGGCGGCATTCCTGCGACCGCTCGCCACCTCTCCTTCCAGGCCGAGAACGTGCCGGCCGGATCGCGTTGGAAGGTGATCGGCATTTCGCGCGATCAGTGGAAACTTTGCATGGCGGCCCTGAGCCTTGGTGGTGATATACGCGTGGGCCTTGAAGACAACTTCTACCTACCAAGCGGCCAAATGGCAGCCTCCAACGGAGAGCTCGTCGAGCAAGCCAGCAAACTTGCCCAGCTCTCTGGGCGAAGCGTCGCAAGCGTCGACGAGGCCAAGCAATTGCTCTGGCCCAATGGAGGCGGGAATTTCTGATCCTCTTTCATACGAAGGTCCGTTTGCAGACGAGCTTCGAATCGTCGCCGATATCGTTCAACGGGCCGGCGCGATTCCTCTGCGCTACCACCGCACCAATATTGCAGTAGAGCGCAAAGAAGGCGATGAGCCCGTTACCCTGGCCGACCGAGAGTGCTCAGACTTTCTCGTAGAGCACATCACCGCAGCGTTTCCCGATGATATTGTAATTTCCGAAGAAGCCCCGGACGATCTTAGGCGCCTCGACGCCAAGAGGGTCTGGTACATCGATCCCATCGATGGCACCAAGTCCTTTATTGCCGGCGGCATGGGCTATTGCGTCATGGTTGGCTTGGCCGTCGAGCATCGGCCGGCGGTTGGAGTGCTTTATCAGCCCAATCTCGGCACCTTGCTCTATGCGGCCAAAGGCGGCGGCGCGTGGGTGCAGCGCACAGCCGGCGAGCCAAGGCGCCTGCGTTGCTCGGATATGACTGACCCGAGCCAGGCACGGCTGCTTGCCAAGGGCGGCGGCGATCGGGCGACGATTTCCGAAGTCTTCGGCTTTGACGAAACCGAGGCCCTGGGCTCGATTGGTCTCAAGCTGGCGGCGATGGCACTTGGAGCCTGCGAACTGTATGTTAATCCGTCGACCAACTGCTCGAGCTGGGATACCTGCGCACCAGAGATTCTCTTAGAAGAAGCGGGCGGCAAGCTCACCAATCTTCACGGGCACGCCATCGAGTACGGCGATGTAGTAACCGCCCTGCAAGAGGGGTTGGTCGCCTCCAGCGGGCCCATGCACGAGGCTTTCCTAGAACGCCTCTCGACCCTCTTTGCAAAGCGCGGCGGCACAAGGCAATGAGCGAGCCACAAGACACGCACGATCTAATTCTCTTCGACGGGGTTTGCGGGCTGTGCGACCGCTTTGTGCAGTTTATGATCGCTCGCGATAGCCGCGATCACTTCCGCTTTGCCGCTCTGCAATCTCCAATCGGTCGCGAGACGGTCCTGCGCCATCGCGGCGACCCAGATGCCGTCAGCACGGTCTACCTTATCGAGCACTGGGGCACCGAGAGCGAGCGCTCCAAGGTGCGTGGCAAAGCGGCGATTACCGCAATTGATAAATTGGGCGGCGGCTGGCGCGTGCTAGGGCTTTTGCGGGTCCTGCCAGCGTTCTTGCTCGATCTGGGCTACCGCCTGGTGGCAAAGCTTCGCTATCGGCTCTTTGGCAAACTCGATGCCTGCCAGATTCCCTCCGCCGAGACACGACACAAGTTTCTCGACGCTGCCCCGAAGTGACCTACACTTTAGTATCGGTGTCTAAGGCCTCGCTTCTACTCATTGCTCTTCTCGCTGCGTGCTCCGGGCCTGGCGCGGTTGCAAGCCTAGCTCCCGTAGCACCTGCCAGCGTCACCAAAGCAAAGCCAGTGCCGGTAGCGCCGCGCCAAGCGCCCGAGCGAACAGTGGTCGAATACGTCTTCCCGCCGCCAAGTTCAATCGCCTTCGCCCACCTCGATGCCGACGGCGACCTGCTCATTGCGCCTTCACTGCGGGCGCCGATGTCCTTTGGCGATGCAGCCCTCAACCCAAGCACCTTGGACCCAGGGTTCTACGCCATCAAACTCAAGCGAGACGGCAGCATTCGCTGGAGCCTCCAGCTATCGGCAAACACCGAAGGGCACGCCTCGTCGGTGGCCGTCGATGGCTCGGGCAATATCTATCTCGCAGGCTCGTTTGCGCGGGAATTGCGCGTTGGCGAAACCGCCGTGCAATCTGCCGGCGACCGCGATGCCTTCATCCTCAGCCTTACCACAGAGGGAACGCTGCGCTGGATGAATACCCTCGGAGGTGCAGCCCGCGAGACCGCGCTAAGCCTCTCGCTTTCCGAAGACGCAAACCGCGTTGCGATCGGCGGTTGGGCGGAGAGCACTTTCACCTTTCTTGGAACCCGCTATAGCGGGCGAGGCAGCGCGAGGGACGGCTTTGTCGCAACCTACGATCTTGCAGGCGGACCGCTGTGGTGCAAGCGCATTGGCGGCCGCGGCATGGAGCACGTAACGGCGGTGGCCTTTGATCGCGACGAACTCGCGGTCGCTGGGTACTTTACCGACAAGATCGAACTTGCCGCCGATACTCTTTCCAGCAGTGGCACCTACGATATGTTCTTAGCTCGTTACGATGCCAGCGGCAAGCTTGCTTGGCACCGGAAGTGGGGCAGCCCAAAGCGCGACTACCTCAATGCCATGCGCATCCTGGCCGATGGCTCCATTGCCTTGGCAGGCAATTCCGAAGACGATCTTGCACTTGGTGGCACGACCTTCCCTGCCCGTGGGGACTGGGACACGCTACTGTGGAAAGTAGGCCCGCTTGGCGGCGATCAAGGCGCGCACCGAATCGGTGGAATCGGCTCAGAATGGGCAACGCACCTCAGCCAAGATGGGCCGCTCAAGGTCTTTGGCGTCGCGCGTGGCGACGTCAATCTCGGCTTTGGCGACTTGCCCGCCGGTGCCTCTGAGCAGGCCTTCGCCATCACCATAGACGACGAGTTTCGCATTGCTCGTGGCGATCGGCAGAGCTTTGCAGCGACCTTCCCGACGGGAACGTCGGAGGTCGTGCTTGGCAAGACCGAGATGGGAACTACCCTCCGCTACTGAGCTAGCAAGAGCAGCCGCGCGTTTGCGGCCGCCCAAGAACAATCGCAGCTGTGAAGCTAGTTGCCTGCGACGGTCATGCTGCCGATGCGCACCGTCGGGGCCGAGATTGCACTGCGAAACTCAAGGTCGCTTCCAACCATATCGATGCCCTTAAGCATCGTATCGAAGTTGGACGAAATCGTGACCTCGGAAACCGGTTGCCCAAGCTTGCCGTCTTCAATCAGAAATCCCGCTGCGCCCCGCGAGAAGTCTCCGGTCACCGCATTAAAGCCAAAGCCCATCATGCTTGTCACGTAGAGAGCACCTTCACTTGCCGCTAAGATTTCTTCTGAAGTACTAGTGCCAGCCTTCATAAAGAGATTGCTGCTTGTTGGCCCAGGGCTGCCACCAACACCGCGACCTGCCGAGTGCGTCGATTCGCGCCCAAGCTTGCGAGCTGTGTAGGTGTCGCAGATAACCGTCTTAAGCACACCGTTGTCGACAAGGACGTTCTTGCGGGTCGGCAGGCCATCGCCATCAAATGACTTTGAACCAGGCGCCCGTTTAATGAGTGGGTCGTCTTCGATTGTGACCAAGTCGGAGGCAACGGCCGTGTTCTCCCGATCGAGGAGGTACGTCGACTTGCGGTAGAAGGCACTGCCATTGGCAACGCCGAAGAGCGTCGAGACAAGCGAGCGCGCAACTTCGGGCTCGAAGACGATTGCCCGATCACCCGTCGAGATTTTTGCAGAGCCAAGCTGCCTCACCGTGCGGCGAGCGGCTTCGATGCCCACTTCCTCGGGGGATGCCAAATCTCCCAAAAAGCGGCTCGCGGTCCACCAGGAGCCATTGCGCTTCTTGCCATCGGGCTCGTCGCAGACAGGCTCGACATAGAACGATACGTAGCTGCCCTTGCTGCCACCAGCAAAGCCCGCCGTATTGGCGAAGGCCATGCCACCAACCACGCGTGACCACGTTGCCCCTTGCGAATTGGTGATGCGCTTATCGTAGCCAAGCGCGGCTTTCTCGCCTGCAATCGCAAGCTTCAGGGCCTCATTTGCAGTCATCCCCAAGACGCTTGGATCGAAGAGTTCAAGATCGGGAAATTCGGTCGCAAAGCCGCCGTCCGGAAGCGTATTGAGATCGTCGGGCTCGCTTAGCTTGGCGAGAGCGACCGTATTCTCAACCCAAGATTCTAGCGCTTGCGGTCGCAAGTCGGATGAGTAGGTAATGGCACTGCGCTTGTCGCAGAAGACACGCAGGCCAACCGCTCGCGATCCTGCTTCTTGAACAAGCTCGGCCTCGCCCATGCGGACCTTGGTGGTTAGCTCGCTGCCATCTCGAACGATGGCTTCGGCGTCGTCAGCGCCTTTACTCTTTGCCAATGCCGCAACACGGGCGGCAATTTCACGTAATTCGTTTACTAGATCACTCATGGTTTCCTTAGCCAGCGCTGGTGCCACCAACGGTGATCTCAGATATCTTAATGGTTGGTGTTCCTACGCCTACAGGCACGCTCTGGCCCTCTTTGCCGCATGTCCAGATACCGTCGCTGCGCTCAAAGTCGCTGCCTAGCATCACAACATTGCGAAGCACCTCGGGGCCGTTGCCAATAAGATTGACGCCTTTGAGCGGCGCCGTGATCTTGCCGTCTTCGATGAGGTAGCTCTCGGTGAGCGAGAAGACAAAGTCGCCATTGGAGATGTTGACTTGGCCGCCGGAGAATTTCACGGCGTAGACGCCGCGCTTCACCGAGGAGATAATCTCTTCGGGTACGTGCTTGCCGCCAAGGAGCGACGTGTTGGTCATGCGCGGCAGTGGCATGCATCGAAAGGACTGCCTTCGGCCGTTGCCCGATGGATCGACTCCAAAGTGCTTTGCCGATAGCTCATCGTGCATGTAGCCAACGAGTTTGCCCTTCTCGATAAGGACGTTGCTTTGACCGAGGTTGCCTTCATCATCGACGTTGATGGCGCCGCGACTATCATCGACAGTTCCATCATCAACGACGGTGCACAATTCGGAGGCAACCATGTTGCCAATTTGACCGCTGTAGTTTGAAGTGCCTTTGCGATTGAAGTCGGCTTCGAGACCATGGCCAACTGCTTCGTGAAGTAGGATTCCAGAATCGCCAGAAGCGAGCACAACTTCCATCCCGCCGGCAGGAGCTTCGCGGGCATCGAGCATGGCCGTTGCTACGCGCACCGCTTCGGCGCCGTGGGCCTCGGGCGAGACATCCTCGCCTTCGAAGTACTCAAGCCCTTTGCGACCACCGCCGCCAGAGCTGCCGCTTTGGCGCTTATCGCCGTCCTGCACAACAACACTCACGCCAAAGCGCATCATTGGCAGGCGATCGCGAACCATGCGGCCATTCGACGAAACCACGAGGGTCTCGCGAACTTGCTCGACAAAGCTGGCGTTCACTTTAATGACTTTATCGCTGGCAGCGCGGGCTGCAACGTCGGCTCGCTTTAGCAGGGCGAGCTTCTCTTGCGGCGGCTTTAGTAAAGAAGAATTCTCAACGGTGTAGCGATGCGGCGGCGTAATCTCTTCGATGGAAAACGTCTGGTCCGAACCACCACTGCTGGCGATTTGGCCGGCAGTACGAGCCGCGCTTAGCATGCGCTCAATCGTAAGTTCTTCGCAGTAAGCGTAGCCTGTTGCGTCGCCTTTGGTAACCCGAACCCCAAGCCCCATCGTGACCCCTTGGCCAACGTTCTTGATCTTTTGGTCCTCTAGGGAAAAGTCTTGGGTGGACCGGTACTCAAAGTAGAGGTCGGCGTAATCGCCCCCAGCATCGAGCGCTGCCCCCAAGAGGCGTTGGGCAATGGCTTTGTCGATTTCGTTTGCACCGCCTGGAGCAAACGGCGCTCTCTCGATGGTATTGATGTTGCTGGTCATAGGATCCTAAGGATTTTCGCGCCCGGTAATTTCACCGAGCACAGCTTCTGCAGCTCTCGCTGCTTCGTGAATGTCTGCTTCGCTGCCGCCAAGCCACAAACGGCCAAAGGCGCCGGTGCAGCGAAACTCAAGTAGGTTAACGTCGGCGGCTTTCTCGGCCTCGTTTGCAGCCAGCGCAGCGTATCCGGCTGGATGCATTTCGAGAATGTAGAGCGCTTGGCCCGCCACAATCATGTCGCCATGGCGCATTCGGTTGATGAGTTGGCTCTGCTTGCCGTCGATGCCGGTGATGATTTGCGAGGACATGATCTTGGGGATTAAGCGATGCTCAATCGTGACGCCCATTTCGGCGACCGCCACCTCAGCGGCGTGCCGCACCTGCCCTTGATCAAATTCGTGCACCTCGAGAAGCCCATAGGCGCGCTCGACGATCTGCATCCCAGGCTGACAGCTGGTGCTCTTAAGCACCTTGTCAGTGATCTGGTTAATTGCGATGCCAGGGGAAATCTCTAGAAAGAGAGCCGCCTGGTTTTCCAGCGGCATGAAGCCCTGGCAAATGGTCTGCAAGAACCCCGTTACCTGAGGTTGCAGCGAATCGAGGACGGTAAGGGTGCGCAAATCCATGCGTTGGCACGATATTCCCCCACCTACCGCCGAGTCAACTCAGGGCCGCGCCATCTCGGGAGCGCCACCACTGAGCGCCGTTCCAGAGGCGAGAGCACCCAGGCGAGAACCTAGCCTCGCGACTTTGACTTTGGCTTTGGCTTTGGCTTGCCCCGAGACGAGGTTGGCCTCGCCGAGGATCCCTTGCCGGCCCGTGGCTTTGACGTGGCGTTCTTTCGAGCGCCCGGCTTCGCTGGCCGTGAACCTGGTTTCGCGGAACCCGAGCTGCGGCCCGCTGGCTTGGCGGCCGACCGTGCACCGGGCTTGGCACCTGCCCGGCCTCCAGGCTTGGCACCTGCGCGACCCGTGGGCTTTGCTCCAGCCCGCGACGCAGGCCTTGCCCCTGACCGAGGCTTGGCTTTGGCCTTTGGAGCAGGCCTCTCGCCGCGCTTTGGCTTTGGCTTTGCTCCGCTTACAAGCTTTGCCTTGGTTGGGCGACGAGCCGTGCCGCTCTTTTTATTCTCTGTACCAGCCAGCGCTCGTGGAACCGGCAACTCAGGTGCTGTGCCGTCTTCCTCTTGCTCGCGGTACCGAGTGAGAAGCTTGGTTTTCGCCTTTTTATTGCCACCTGGAGTGAGATTTGGCGTGACGCGTTCGCGGCTGCGATCTGAGCTGCGACGCGCCTTCTCGGTTGTCTCGCGCTTCACAACCCACTTGCCGCGACTCACAAGCCCTTTGGACAACGTGACATTGGCAGCTGCGTAAAGCTCTTTCATCTCGGCTTGGGTGAGCTCTCGCGCATCTCCAACCCGCAAACCGTGGAAGGTTACGCCAGCAAACTGCACACGCTGCAGCTTGGTGATTTCGTGGCCCACAGCTTCGAGCATGCGGTGCAGCTGGCGATTTTTGCCTTCGCTTAAAACCACTTCGAGCCAGTCGTGGCGGCTCTTGCCCTTAAGGCGATTTACTTCGGCAGGCTTGGTCGTCGTTCGGTAATCGATCTTGACGCCGGTGCGAAGCTTTTGCAGCTCGCGATCGTCGATGCTGCCCTTAATCTTGATGTGATAGATCTTTTCGACCTTGCGCTGCGACGAGGTGAGCGCAGCGGCAAGCTCTCCATCGTTTGTCATGAGCAGCACGCCCTCGCTGTAAAAGTCGAGGCGACCCACGGGCACAACGGAGGCCGGCAAGCCCGGCATAAACTCCATCACAGTTCGACGACCCTCTGGATCGCTTACCGCAGTGATGCAGCCCTTTGGCTTGTTGAAGACCGCATAGAACAAGTCTTCGGGGTGAATGGGTTGGCCATTGACCACAACTCGGTCCTTATCAGGATCGATCTTGGTGCCAAGGACTGTGACCTTTTTGCCGTTAACCTTAACGTGCCCTTCTTCGATGAGGGCTTCGGATTTGCGTCGCGATGCAACACCGCTTTGCGCGAGGTATCGCTGTAGTCGTACTTGTGCCATGGGGCTATTCTGTTTCTTTGTCGCTTGGCAAATCGTCTAGGTCTAGGTCGGGGTGCGATTCGATGGGCGCTGGGCTAAGTGGGTCGGCGTTCTCTGGGGTAAGAGAAGTGTCTTCTCCCACGAAACCGCCAACATCGGTACGAGTTTCGTGCTCCACATCGAAGTCGCTGTCGGCTTCTGGTGCGGGCTGGCGATCTACCAGAGTTACATCCGGCATGGGAGCTTCCGCGTTGACAAGTGTTGCGCCCGGGTCAAAGCCCTCCGACATCGCGCTTGGTTGGTCGGGAATGGTGTTCTCTACAACGTGGTCTGATGCAGCAAGCGTCGCCAAATCCGATATCTCCGCTTCCGTATCCTCAGTCAGCGTATCTGGCTCGCTAGGGCCAACCTCTACGAAGGTCGCCTCACCAATGATGTCCTCGTCCTCTTCTTCATTGCCGCTCTCAGGTGTCATGGCATCGTCCTCATTCTCCGCGTGGTCGTCAGTCTCAAGCGAATCGTCACCAGCCTCGTACGAGACTTGCTCCTCTTCCGACCCTGAAGATGCCATCTCAGAATCTTCGTACGAGACTTGCTCGTCTTCTGAACCAGGAGATGCCTCAAGCTCGTCGCGGGGCTCGGCAAGTTCATCCGAAGCCATCTCGTCAGGAAAATCACTCGCCACGGCCGTGCTGGCATGGTTCGGCTCCGACTCCTGCACGTCCTCGTCATAGCTCACGTACGTGCGGGCCGGATCGTCTAGAGCACTTAGCAGCGGCTCGCCTGCGCTCTCTTCGGGGTCGGCTTGCTCCATCTGCGCAGCAATTGCCTCATCGCCGTTGGCTGACGACGAGTCAACTTCCTCCGGCTCTGGAGCGAGTTCCACCGCGACATCCTCGGGCTCTGCAGAGAACTCCGCCGATCCGGAATCGATGACTTCGGGCTCGGGCTCTTGGGCGAACTCCTCGGGCGCGTCAATCTCCTCAGACTCAGAATCGGCCGAATCACCTGCATCGAGATCCTCGTCGACGTCGGTAGCAAACGCGCTTTCGGCCTCTTCCTCAAATGAGTCAACGGAAGCAGCTGGCTCTGCAGCCACCTCAGAATCGACCTCAGCGCGATCCGCGACTTCGTCAGAGTCGTCGGCCGCCTCTGCTTTGGCAACAGCCTCCTCAAAGTCATCCGCGACGTCTAGGCCGTCTGCAACCTCAACACCATCCGCGACCTCACCGAAGTCAACTTCGGCAGAATCGTCTGCAGCCTCGGCGACATTTGCATCATCCTCTGCATCGGCAATCGGCGCAGCCTCTAGCGAATCGTCCGCAACCTCGGCAATCGGCGCAGCCTCAGAATCAATCTCGGCGACATCGACATCGTCTAGTGCATCGAGACCGTCCGCGACAACGACACCATCCGCGACGTCGGGAACGTCGCCCTCGGGCGAACCGTCGCCTGCCTCGGAGACATCAACGTCGTCCGCTGCATCAGGCGCAGCCAAGTCAGACTCAAGCGAACCGTCGCCTGCCTCGGCGACATCCACATCGTCCGCAGCATCAGCAATCGGCGCAGCCTCGTCACCGAAGTTAGCCTCCACATCGTTCGCAGCATCGGCAATCGGCGCAGCATCATCCGAAGCATCCGCGATATCAGTCTCGTCGTTGGCGGCTTCCGCTTCCGCAGCCACTGCGGCTGCCGCATCCGCTGCTTCTGCAGCTTCGGCAAACGACAGCGGCATCACCAGTGGCGCGTCCTTGTCGTACTTCTTCTGAGCTCTCTCGGCGGCCTTCTTTTCCTTCTCCGCCTCTTTGGCCAGCCGTCGCTCTTCAATCTCGGCTTCCACACGAGCAGCTTCGGCAATTGCCTCTTCCTCGCGCTCCTTAGCCACCTGGGCAGCCACCGCTCCAACATCGACACCGCTGATGTCGGCGCCAAGCTTGTCTACCTGCGCCATGCCCTCGTCGTTTAGTTCGTGGAACTCGCGCAGGGTTGGCAAGTCGCGCAACTCGGCCAAGTTAAAGAACTCGAGGAACTCTTTGCTTGTCCCGTAAAGCAGTGGTCGACCCACTTCTTCCTTCTTGCCCAAAATGCGAACCATGCTGCGATCGAGCAGCACCTTGACGGTACTTGCAGAATCAACGCCTCGAATATCATCGATCTCTGGACGGGTAATTGGCTGTCGGTAGGCAATGATCGCCAGCGTATCGAGTTGTGCCCTAGAGAGCCGAACGGGCCGGCCTGCGATGAGCTTTTGAATCCACTCACTCGATGAGGGATGGGTCCGAAACTGGTAGCCGCCGCCAACATCGTGCAGAACAATGCCGCGCTGGCTGTACTCTTCGACGAGCGCATCGAGCGACTCTTGAATCTCTTTGCGGCCCACATCGCTGCCGAGGTACTGGCGCAAATTGGGAACAGTAAGCGGGCGGTCCGAGGCAAAGATCAAACCTTCAACAACGCGCTTTAGCTGAAACGCGTTGTCTGGCCGAGTCTCGGTCTCTTGCGTTGCCGCAATGAGGGCTTCCTGCTCGGCCTCTTGCGTTTCGGCAAGTTGCGATTCGCGTTCGGCCGCGAGCGCTTCTCCAGCTAGCGCCTCCACAACTTCGGGGAGGTTTAGTGCGTTGTGCACATCGGCGATTGCTTCGGCAGCACCGCGCTCTTTGCGCTTTCTTCGAGTTTGGCTCACAGCTTAAGTCCTCTACCGGTAGTCGTCTTCGCTAGGCAATTTGCCCTGGAGCTTCTCTTTCAAAGCCTCCACGGCACTTTCGATATGAATCTCTTCGTCGTCTTCGTCCGAGCCTGTGCCCTCTTGTTGCGTCACATGGATAAGGCCAAGTTTGCCCATCTCAAGGATCGACAAGAACGTCACGACCACTTCGTGGCGAGCCTCTTCGACAGTCATGGGCGTGTGCATGAAGGTGAAGCAGGACGAGAGGCTAATGCGCCCTTCGGCAACCAGCCGATCGCTTAGAACGTTAATGCACTGGCTAACCGAGAGCCTATCGATGGCGACATTGTGGCTCACCGCAATCTTGGCTTTGCCAAGCAGCCTATCGAGCGCATCCAAAAGCTTGGTAACAGGGAACGGCGCAAGTGGCGCGAGCGAATCTTGATCGACCGCATCGGCCAACACATCGTCCTGCGGCGCACCACGAGTCCAGATATTGCGACCCACCACCGGGCGCGCGCCCAAAATCTCGCCGGCCTCTTTGTACTTCTGGTACTCCAGCAAGCGGCGAATCAGCTCTTGGCGAGGATCGGCTTCTTCGCCCTCCTCGGCCTCGGCTTCGTCTGCTTCAATCTGCGCCTCGGTTGGCGGCAAAAGCTCGCGGCTCTTAATGTAGGCCAAGGTCGCGGCCATCAGCAGGTATTCGCCCGCCACATCCAGGTCCATCGACTTCATTAAGTCCAAGTACTCTAGGTACTTTTCTGTGACGAACGAAATCGGAATATCGATAATATCCAGCTCGTGCTTCTTGACTAGGTGCAAGAGCAAATCGAGTGGGCCTTCGAAGACGTCGAGTGCGACGTTATATCCGCTGGATTGAATCATTAGCAGTTGCGAGCCCTTTAGGGAGCTCCAAGCCTCAAGACCTGCGCGAGCCCAATCAAACTCGACCAGTAGTAATAGGCAGAATACGCCAGGTAGCCAAGCGCATTGCGCAGCGGCTCAATCATGATCACGGCCATTAGAACGAACGGCCCGTAGACCGAAATCTCCTGATACTTGGCCACGTACTTGTGCGGCAAAAGCCCTTCGAGAATTGCGCCGCCATCGAGTGGTGGCGCCGGAATGCAGTTAAAGATCGCGAGGCCAAAGTTGAGCATTCCCGCTGCCATAAAGGCCTGATGACCTGTCGACCAAGGAGTACCCGGCTTGACCTCCGCTAGCCACCCCTGCTTTGTCGCAACAAGGTGAGCTACCGTAATGATGATGCCGAGCAGGATGTTCATCGCCGGCCCGGCCGCTGCCACCAGCATGTGGGCGACCCGCATCTGAAGCTTGCGAGTAAACGAATTGGGGTTAACCATCACGGGCTTGCCCCAGCCAAAACCGATGCTGGCGCCGTGGGTAATCACAAGGCTGATGAGCGGAAAAGCCAAGGTGCCGATTGGGTCGGCGTGGGCCAGCGGGTTTAATGTGGTGCGGCCCTGGGATCTGGGCAGCCGGTCACCCAGCTTATCAGCGACGATAGCGTGCCCGTATTCGTGCACGCAGATCGACAGCACAAGGAAGATAACTCCTTGAAATATCAATCTGATTTCGTCTGAGGTGAAGTCCATAACGCACGCACCCTTCTTGGGCCCGGGCACTCTACCTTGTGCTTGTGACACTCGGCGATCCCGGGATCGGGTTGTAGCGCGTTGAACAGCACTCAGGGCCTAGAAAACACGCCAAATTGCCGCTGAGCAGAAGTAATGCAGGCAGACCGAGTCGTTCACTCACTTCGAGCATGCGGCGCCTGTGCTTCTAGCCGCTTAGCTCAAATTCCGCACTGATGACAAGCGCACGTGCAGCCCCTCCCCGGAGGTAAACAAGCCTCAGCTTCCTTCAGAATCGATCAATTCTGCCGATACACTACAGAGTTCGTCGAAACTGTCTCCGCACGTCCCATGCTCACTTCTCGCATCATAGTGTACTCGGACTTAAACTGTCCTTTCTGCTTCATTCTCAACGAGTGGCTTGAAGCCAACGGCCAGGCAGATCGAGTCAGGTGGCGCGGCGTGGAGCATATGCCCGAACTGGCGCCAGCCCTCTCCGAGTCCGACGAGGTGCAAGCAGAACTCTCCAGAGAGATCGCGAGCGTGCGGGATCGCGCCCCCGAAATCGAGATTTCCCGGCCTCCAAACCGACCCAATAGTCGGCTTGCCATTGCAACCCTCCTCAGCGTGGAAGAGGCGTTCCCAGATCGAGCGGCCGAGCTGCGCACCCTCGTCTTTCGAGCGCTTTGGCAACGCGGACAAGACATTTCGTCGCCGGCTGTGTTGGCGAACGTACTCAAAGAGGCAGGCATTGAAGCCGCCTTTGTTCCCGCTCCAAACGTTTCCCTAGCCCAAGAGTGTTTTGAAGAATGGGACCAGGCCAAGTACTGCCGTATTCCGGCTCTGCGCGCCCCCACCGGGGCAACCTACCTTGGGCTAGGAGACGCAAAGGCACTCCACCTCTTTATGGGCTCGGCTCTCTTCGACATGGCCCGTCCCGGTAGCTGCACAGTGGGCTAAACCACCATGGGCGCACAGCAGGATATCGATCACAGCGCCCAGGACGAAGTCGCCGAACTCAAGCTGGCTTTGGTTGCCGCTGGTCGCGAACAAGCGCGCTTGCAATCCGAGCTCGAAACCATCATCGACCAACTACCTAGGCTGCGGCAGCTTATAGAGCACAGCACGGATATCATGCTGCTCGTCGATGAAGAGGGAGTGATTGCAGATTGCAATCGCGCCGCAGCCGTCGAACTTCGATATCCCCGAGATGGGCTTTACGGCACGCACATCTCCGAGCTGTGGGCAGGCACCAGCGCCAGCCTCTCAACCGCCCTAGAACAGGCAGAGCCGACCCAGCACTCGATACTCACTGGAGACCTAGTGCGCCTGGACGAGACGCAGCTTCCAATCGAAGCGCACATCGCCGCATTCGACGACGGCGGCTCACGCTATCGAGTGGTGGTCGCACGCAACGTCTCCGACCGCCAGCAACTCGAACTCGCGCTTCGCGATATCCAAGAGCAGCTCGCGTTCGTAAACGAGAGGCAGAACCTGGAGCAAGTGCTTCAGAAAACCAATCGACTCGAGGCACTGGGCACGCTTGCGGGCAGTCTCGCCCATGACTTTAACAACATTTTCTCCGTCATTCGCGGCAATGTTGAAATCGTCCTGGATCTTCCCGAGGACGAGCAGCAAGAAGCGCTCGACGATGCAAGAGAAGGCCTTGAGCAAGCCGCGACCATGGCACATCAGCTCCTCACCTTCTCTCGTGGCGGCACAGTGGTTCGCAAATCTATCGACAGCAAGCAGTGGCTAGCCTCATCGAGCCGCCTTGCCATGAGTGGCTCCACGCACGCACTTTCTCTCTCGCTCGCTGACGACCTACCGGATATTGAGATCGATGAGGGGCAACTAACCCAAGTGCTTCACAACCTCATCAAGAATGCACAGCAGGCGATGCCGACCCCGGGCACCATCTCGGTCGCTGCCTGCCTTGGCGAGATGTTACCAGACTGCAAAGAAGCCCTATGCGTCTATGTAGAGGACGAGGGAGAGGGAATCCCAGAAGAACTCGCAGGACGAATATTCGACCCATTCTTCACGACAAAGGAGGAAGGCACCGGCATCGGACTGGCAACCTCGCAGAAGATCGTTCGCGAACACGGAGGCACCCTTCGCACCCTGCCAAATCCGGGAGCAGGTGCGCGCTTTGAGATTGCATTGCCAATTTCAACGAACAGCGCCTTGCAAACAAGCTGGGACGCCCGCTGCTCGCCGCGAGCCGAAGATCTTCGTGGAATGCGAGTTCTTCTCATGGACGATGAGGCAAACGTACGCGGCGTTATTGCGAGAATCCTCCGCGCTGCCGGCGCCACCGTCGACGAGTGTGACCGAGGTGAAGACGCAGTGGCACTGTACCGAGCGAGCCTCGATGGAGACACGCCCTACGATGCCACGGTCTTAGACCTCGTGATCCGAACGGGCATTGGGGGAATCAAGACAATCGGCCTACTCCGCGAAATGGATCCATCGGTGCGTGCGATTGTGTGCAGCGGACATTCTGATGAAGCGGTGCGCGAACGCTTTCGGGCCCTAGGGTTCTGCGCCTATGTCGCAAAGCCCTTCTCTTCTGCCGTTCTCGTTGGCGCAATCGCCGACGCGATTAAAGGTCGTGCGCGCTCGCATCATGGCTAACTCGCGACTACGCCCGCGGATGGTGCTGGCGATAGACCTCGAGCATTCGAGCTCGGCTCACCTGGGTATAAATCTGAGTCGTGGTGATGTCCGCATGGCCAAGCATGGCCTGCACGGCTCGCAAGTCTGCGCCGCGCTCAAGTAAATGGGTCGCAAAAGAGTGCCGCAGCTTGTGCGGGGAAATCGCTCGGGCAATTCCGGCGCCGCGTGCATACTTTCCAAGCAACTTCCAAAACCCTTGGCGCGTGAGAGGCTTTTGACGATTGCCTAAAAAGAGCGCAGGCAAATCGTCGCGCCCCTTTGCAAAGCCTGGTCGCGCGTCTTCGACGTAGCGTTGAATGCGATTGGCAGCGAGCTCTCCAAACGGCACAAGCCGCTGCTTATTGCCTTTGCCAGTGACGCGAACGTAGCCACGTTCGAGGTTTACTTCGCGAAGCTGCATGTTGCACAACTCGCTAACGCGAACACCGGTGGCGTAGAGAACCGCCAGCATCGCCGAGTCCCGAAGGCCTCTTGGGGTCGTGATATCTGGTGCCGAAAGCAGCCGATCCACTTCCTCGGTGCCCAAGACCACAGGCAGCGCGCGGCCAATTCGGGGGCTATCTAGAGTCTCGCTCGGGTCCAATTCCACATAGCGATCGGCAACGAGAAAGCGAAAAAGCCCACGAATTGCGACCATGGCCCGGGCGCGACTTCGGGCCCCCAGGCCCTCCTCCACCAGCTGCAGCAGGTAGTCGGTGAGCATCTCGGTGGTCGTGGCGCTTATGCGATCCACAGCCTTTTCCGGCAGAAATCGGCCCAAACGAGCCAGATCACGGCTGTATGCCTCAATCGTATTGGCCGCCAAGCCGCGCTCCACCTTTAGGTGCTGGAGGAAGAGATCGACCGCGCGATCAAAGTCTGGAGCCTTAGCCACGATTCACTGTCGCATCCAGCCCCCAGGGTGGGCCAGTTTCCCCACTTTTCAATTGTGGGAATTCTGCGAACATCGTCAGCATGAAATTAGCCTGGCTCGCTGCTCCCGTTCTCTTGCTGTCCTTCTCACAGGATGCCGAGGCCCATCTCGACATCAACTGGCCGGCGATGACAGGGGTCAATCAGAAGGCCTTCCCTTGTGGAGCGATTAGCGGAGCACCTGCCGGAGCGCTACACACATTTCGCCCGGGCCAAACCATCACGATTCGCTACACGGAGACGATTGGTCACGAGGGCAACTTCCGCGTTGCCATGGCGCCAACCCTTGGCGACCTCGATGCTCCAATCGGCTGCGGCGACATTCGCCCCCTAGGCCCAGATGCGAACAACCCCAACATGACCATCCTTGCCGATGGCTTCAATCTTTCGGAGTCGGCCAATGATGAGATTATGGGTTGCCCAGGTCGCATTGGTACCCGCATCGCCACAAGCGGCGTGCCGTACACAATTGACGTAACCCTTCCAAATGAAGAGTGCACAAACTGCTACTTGCAGATGATTCAATTCATGAGCGACAAGCCGCCATTGGATCCAGATCCAAACCTCACTGGCATTGGGCAAACGCCGGCAACCAATGGCGGAAACGACCTCTACTTTCGCTGCGCAAACATCACCCTAACTAACGATCCCAACGCCGAGATTTCCACCGACCCTGAGTTTATCGGTCCAGACGCAGGTCCAGGTGAGCCCGATGCTAGCCCTGGGGTCGATGGCCCAGATGCAGGCGCAGCAAGCAACGGCTCAGACGCTGGGGCATCGAGCGGAGCAACCGGTAGCGGTTGCCAAACGTCGGGCTCATCGCAAGGTGGTGGCTTGATGCTACTCGTTCTCGGCGCTCTTTGGTGGCGCCGTCGCCGCGAAGCCTAGCGCTTGCGCAAGATAACAACGCTGTCGAGGTCTTCTTCGCCGAGCTCGATTTCCTCGTCAGCCTTGTAAGAAAAGTTATGAGTCGCCACGTGCTCAAAGTCGGGCACCTTGGCAACCAGTCGCAAGAACTGCTTCTCATCGTAGGTGCGAAACTTCCAGTTGGTTTCGCTGGCGAGAGTTCGCGTTGGCATCTTAACTACGAGACGAGAGCGCAAGGTTTCGAGCCTAGTCTTGCGATTGGGCGGCTCGCTATCGATGCGGCAACTCACCTTGGTGCGGCCTCTCGATCCGCGGTGATCTTCGCTATCGCGCCGCTGGTCTGCGTAGTCGCTTAGGTGAAATCCCAAGACGTAGACGCCGCCTTTGCGAAGCGAGGCGGCAACGCATTGCAAATGAGCCAATGCGGCCTTCTCGGTGAGGAGGTACTTAAAGCTACTCACCAGGCAATGCGCTAAGGCGTAGCGCTTGCGCGGCTTAAAGTCGCTCATATCGCCTGTCCAAAGCGTTCCGCCAAGACCGCGAGCATCCAAACGCTCACGAGCGTAGTCGACCATCGCCGGGCCCAGGTCAAAGCCGTGCACCTCGTATCCGCGGCGCAACAAGCCTTCCATAAGACGTCCCGAACCGCAGGCCGGTTCGAGAATCGCTCCCCCGCGATTGGCATAGCGCTCGTAGAGGGATTCTAGAAAGTCGACCTCGGCCTTATTGCGACTGGCAAAGGCGATGTCGTAGTAGCGGGGAAGCTGGTACCAGTCGACCAGCTCATAGCGTTGAGCCACTCGAGGCCTTAACTACTGGCGCATCGTGAAGCGGCCGGAAGCAGGCTTGGGGCCATGCCCTTTGCGCGCCTTTGGAGCTGGCAAGTTTGGATTGGGGTTAATGCCAAGCCGCGCGTACTCGATGACGGGACGGTAGTTGACCTTCCACTTATCGGTCTTGATGACTTTGCCGTCTTTGTAGACGCGGCGAGTCTTGGAAACCTTGTAGCCAGGGTAGCCGAGCTGCTCGACAACCATGTGCCCCATGCCCATGCTCGAATCCTCTCGAGTCACAGTCTCAAAATCGATGCGCTTGTCGATGTTGCGCTCGAATTCGATTTCATCGAAGGGCTTTTCCTTGCCGAGAATTTCCACTTCGGAAACGCCTCGTGCCACTCGGTAGTGAATGACAACCGGAAAGTCGTATGGGTTGCGAAGCTGAAGGTCGACGCGGCTTGCGACGACGGTCGCATCAAGGCCGAGCATCACGTAGGTGCTTGGGCGTGAGTGCGGCGTGACTTTGACGATGTCGAGGCCACTAAAGAACGCGGCTCCGTGCAGCGTTGTCGAAATCTGGCAAGATCCGCCGGCCATACCGTCGACCATTTGGCCTTGGGAAATGACGTGGGCCACTTTGAAGCCATCTTCGAGAAGGCGGTCGCCTGTGAGATCGTTGAACGAGAACTTCTCGCCGGGCATCAAGACCTGCCCGTTGATCTTGCTGGCAAGCAACTTGAGATTTGCGTTGCGCGTTTTCTCGGCAACCGAGAACTTCGTTTTAAAGCTGCCTATAACCTTGGAGATGTCCGAGACGCCAAGGTCTTTGATGGTCTTTTCCGCGGGAACAGCAACGCCTTCAAGAGTGACTTCGCCAGCTCCGGTCCGAAGCGCCAATTCGATTGCGCTCACCGAGCCAAAGAGATCCATCGCCAGGCCGTCTTCGGCTTCGTAGACTTTGCGAGCTTCCAAATCCATGTGGGCATTTGAAGCGCCCCGGTCCATTCGCGCCTTGAGCGGAGCCAGTGCAGCCTCAATGCTCTTGCGATCGGTGCCAAGCGCCGCACGCGAGATCGTCTCGGCTTGGTCGCCAAAGCGCAGCACAATCGAGCCGGTGGCATTGGCCTTTGGAGCCTTCGCCTTCGCCGTCTCGGACGCGCCGGCTTTAGCGCCTGCGATCGGAGTGCTCTGTGTACTCGCCACAGTCGCATCTGCCGCCTCGGCATCACTGCTTTGGGTAAGATAGGTGCCTACGCCTGCTGCTCCAAGAAGGAAAAGCAGTCCTGCTGCGCCTAGGTATCCACTGCCTGTTTTACTCATCGAAGGCTCATTGTAGCACCAGCTTCAAAATCGACAATTTTTTGCTGACAACATAATGACCCGATCTCGTTCTCTCTTTGACAGAGCCCCAACCATAGTGCAGCCTTAAAGAGAATGGGTTCTATAGTTCAACGCAATAAGGTCATCGCCAAGCGCAAGGGCACTCTGGCCGCTGTGACCGCGGGCGGCTCGGTGGCGGCCCTGGTATTGCTCTCGCCAGTCATGGGGGTCCTCGGGCTCGCTGGAGCCGCGTACCTTGGCTACGACTGGTTTCACTTTCGTGCAAAGAACGGGCTTCGCTTTTAAGCGACGATTCTTAACGCCGAGATTCGGCGCTTCACGAAGTTTCCTGGCCATTCCCCTTCTCGTCGTTCCCTTTCTCGTCCCACAGTACCGCTGTGGCTGAATCGACACCTGCGGACCCGCTCATCGGCCAAACGCTCGATGGCCGATATCGAGTGGATTCTCATCTTGGCGAAGGTGGGATGGGCGCTGTGTACAAGGCCGAGCATCTCGCCATGGCACAGCCGGTGGCGATCAAGGTTCTCTTAACCGAGACCGCAAACGACCCAAGCATGGTCAAGCGCTTCATTCGCGAGGCGCGCTCCTGCTTTCGCATTGATCATCCAAACTGCGTGCGAGTGACCGACTTTGGCGCCGCGCAAAACGGTGCTCTCTACTTTGCCATGGAGTACCTCGACGGTCGCACCATGGGGCTGGATCTTCATGTCGATGGCGCGATGTCGAGCGCCCGAGTTCGGCACATCGCAGCGCAAGTCTCGAGCGCACTGCACCATGCGCACGGGCTTGGGCTCATTCACCGCGATCTAAAACCCGGCAACATCATGTTGCTTTCGCGTGATGGTGACCCCGATTTTGTAAAGGTTTTTGACTTTGGTTTGGGCAAGCTTGTCGACGAAGGCGCTCGGCTCACTGGGCTCACCATGTCGCCGCTTACGCAGGACGGAATTGTCTTTGGAACCCCCGAATACATGTCCCCTGAGCAGGCTACAGGGCAAATTCTTGGGCCTGCTAGCGATGTCTATACGCTTGGCGTGTGTTGCTACGAGATGCTTACCGAGTACCTCCCCTTCGAGGGCAAGACCTTTACCGAGACGCTTAGCAAGCACGTCACCGAAACGCCGATTGCGCCAAGCATTCGCTTCCCAACGCTCGATGTAGATCCGGACTTGGAGGCGCTTGTGATGCAGTGCCTCGAAAAAGAAGCAGCCAAGCGCCCGAGCGCCGAAGAACTCTCGAACGCTCTTCGGCGACGAGAGAGCGTGCAGATTGCGGCGATTGCACCAAGCCTTGCGAGTTCCGAAACGCTCATCGTCTCCGAAGAAACCATGACGTCGCTCGCGACCACGCGCGCCGGCAAGAAGCATTCAACCGAGCCCGAGATTCGCTCGGAGCCCAGCAGCCGAAAGCCGCTTCTGATCGCCGCAGCGTTGGGTATCGGCGCGCTCGCGATTGTCGGCATTGTGCTTGCTGCCAAGGGAGGCGCTAGCACAGCTGTGGCCCCCGACGCACAGATGGTGGCGGCGGGCGCAGCGCCCGCTCCTTCGTTCGATGCGCTCCCTCCTGCGCTTGACGCAGCGGTGCCGGATGCTGCGCCCGCACCGACGAAGCGACAAGGCAAACGCGCCAAGAAACCCAAGCGAAACCTTAAGCCCGCCACACCCAAGGCGCCGGATGCGCATCTGCAGGCCGCTGAGCAAGCGCGTAGGGCCGGCAATATTCTCAAGCAACTTTCCGAAGCGAATGCAAGCCTTCGAAGCAACCCTCGTGGCAAGCGAGCAGCGTTTCTCGCCGGCGAAGCGCTGCAAAAGAGCGGCGACAAGGTAGCCGCGTGTAAGTTCTTTCGACGTGCGGGCAAGAAGCATGCGGCAGCAGCGGGGTGCAGCGATTGACCGGCCTTTGTCACACTCCGTACAATTGGTACTCAATACTTAGTTAGGGGCCAACGCCTGCTAACGCTAGGAGGTTTCTCTACGTGTCCAATACTCAGGCTAGCGCTCAATCTACTCCAACCGCAGGAACGACTCTCGGAGCCCGATACCAGGTCGAACAGGAGATTCGCGCAACACCGTTTGGCACGGTCTTGTCCGCAACGGATACAAGCTCGGGCAACCCCGTTGTTGTCCACATCTTGCGTCCTGAGCTAAGCGCAAAGCCCGAGTACGTCAATGCGCTAAAGCTCTCGATAGAGAAGGCAGCGCAGGTCGACCACAAAAACGTCGTAGGCATCCAGGACTTCGGAGTCGAGGACGGCCTCGCGTACATTGTCTCGCCAGCAATCGAGGGACAATCCCTAGGTACACTTCTTACTCGAAAGCAAGCCGAGGGCAGCGCCTTTACTGGCAAGCAGGCGAGCAATATCGCAGCCGCGTTAACGTCGGCGGCCGAAGCCTGTGCCAAAATTGGCGGACACGGGGCCATCACCGTCGAATCGATTCTCATCAGCCAATCCGGCGGCGTACTGCTCGCCGACCTTGGGCTCGGGATCTTTGGCGGGGCCATTAGCCAGGCGATGGGCGCGCGTCTTAGCCCTGAGGCACACGCGGGTTCTACGCCGACGTCCAAGGCTGATGTCTATGGCGTTGGAGCTGCGATCTACGAGATGCTGGTTGGCGTCGCACCCGAGAAAGGCTGTAAGCGGCCAAGCGAGGCGGTCTCCGGGCTTTCGGCCTTAGTCGACCAGTTCGTGGGGGCGACCACCAACCCCGATGCATCAAAGCGTCCTACCATTGGGCAGCTGGGGCCAGCGGTCCAAAAGGCCTTGGCGACTCCATCGGCGGCCATCCCGAACCAAGCACCGATCGCCAATAAACCTGCCAGGCCGAGCTTGGCTCAAGCCATTTCAACCCCGCGGGCAGATGCGACACCACTGCCAACTGGCACGTACTCGCCAGCTCTTGCACAAGCGCTTAACGAGACACACGACCGCTGGCTCGTGACGAAGGGCAAACTCGACTACGGGCCCTTTCCCCTTTCGGCAATTGTTGAGCAGATTCAAAGCAACCAGATCCTGCCGGGCAATATTCTGGTCGATAACGAGACCGGCAATCGGTGCAAGGTCGAAGACAACCCCCTGCTAACGGATCTCATTGATTCCGCAAAGCAGAAGCGCGACGACGATCGGCGCGCGAACGCCGAGGTTGCCCACGCCAAGCAGGAACGCAGCCGCGGCGCGATGGTCTACGTTGTCATCCTGGCGGCGATTGTTGGCATCGGTGGTGGCGGCTACCTCACCATCAAGGCTCTTAGCAGCGACGAGAGTACGTCGGAGAGCAAGAAGCTCGCCCTGGACGAAGGCTCGCTCGAAGCGAAAATCAGCTTTCCGTCAGCCGAGCAAGCATCCCAGAGCCGCAAGAAGCACAGCGGCAAAAAAGGCAAGAAGGGCCTCGCTGGCGCCAAGGGCGGATGGGACGATTCGCTTAACTTTGATATGGCCGGCGGCGAAGCGGGCAGCGAGACCCTTAGTAATGGCCAGGTAAATCCGGTGATTCAGCGCTCGGGTGGCAAGCTTGGCGGGTGCCTGCAGCGCACAAAGACAAGCAGTGCCTTCATCGAATTTATGGTTAAAGGCACCGGCAAGGTCTATCAGGTGCGAGTCAATGGCAGTACCAGCACACCGGTAGCCAAGTGCCTCCGAGGTGTGATGTTCGGAATGCAGTTTCCGACCTTTGATGGCCTTCGGTCAAAACACAACTTTGACCTAGGGTTTTAGCATTGTCCCAACCATCCCCCTCCAAGGCGCCCGGCATGCCGGCCCTTGCATCGGTCGTGCTGGCGATCGCGCTCGCGGCGATCGTTACCCCGCTGGTCATGCTGCCGCAACTTCTCCCCAAGGCGGCGACGCTTGAGATTGGCAAGGCGGCGCCAGTGACGATTCGAGTTTCGCCGCTGCAATCCTCGTCGGTAACTCGGCCGGGAAGCGCGTTGGCGATGGTTCGTGGTGAGACTGTATCACCCGCTCAGAAGCTGTTCGCACAACAGCGTCCATCTCCTGGCATAGGCGGTTGGGCAACGCTCCTCACCCTCTTGATGGCGGCCGCCTTCGCCTGGAGCAGCATTCTCCGCGCGGAGCCAAGATGCGCAGGCTTGCGTCAGCACCTCGCTGATGCGGGGCTACTAATTTTGCTAACCGCTGGCTCGTTGGCGACCTTACTTCTCACGCCAATTTCCCTCTTTGCGCTGCCGGTTGGTGCTGTGGCGTATCTCAGTGCTTTTCGCAACTCCCGGGCGTGCGCACTTGCTGTGGCGACGCTCTCGGCATTGACGATCGGATCGATGGTTCCCGACGCTGCGCCGGTCATCGCGATTCTCGCAGCGCAGTCGCTTGTTCCGGCGTTGTGGCTGCGCAGGCGTTCAAGCCTCTCTTCGCATGTTCTTGCAGCTGCTGTGGCAAGCCTTGTGTCCCTCGGTCTGTACGCCCTGCTCTATTTTGCTGCGTGGAACCAGCTCCCGACATCAATCGAAAGCGGACTTGCCAGCTGGCTTTGCGCTGGCCTTGGGCCATTCTCGTCGCTCGCTTTCGCGGGCCTATTGTCTCCTGTGTACACGGCACTTCGCGGTGACACCTCAAGCCGTTCGCTAAGCCGATTAGAAAAACTCTCACAGCCACTACTTCGCGATCTGGCCCAGAAAGCACCGGGCAGCTGGCAGCACAGCCTGGCGATGGCGAAGCTTGCCGAGGCGGCAGGCGCCAGCATTGGAGCGGATACGCAGCTTCTACGGGTTGGCGCCTACTATCACGACATCGGCAAAGTAAGTAAGCCTCGCTATTTCGTTGAGAACATCCCTGGAACCGAACGCAGCGTGCATGAGAGCGTAACGCCCATCGACTCTTGCGAGGGCATCGTTGGCCACGTCTCCAAAGGTCTTGAGCTCGGACGCAGCGCTGGCTTGCCGGAACGCGTTCTCGACTTTATTCGCACGCATCACGGCCGAGGCCTACTCGAGTATTTCTGGACAAAAGAACAACTCTTAGATGAGACAGCCGGCGCCGACCGCAATGAGGATGACTTTCGCTACCCGGGACATCTTCCCAATAGCCCCGAAACCGGCATTCTGTGCATCTGCGATGCAATCGAGGGCGCAACCAGGCCGTTAAAAGGGCCAACTCCCGAAGAGCTTTCCGACCTAGTGCATCACATTGTCTTCGGAAAGGTTCGAACCGGCCAGCTGGCGCATTCGGGTTTGAGTCTGCGCGATCTTAGAAACGTCTCTCTCGCGATAACCGGCGCGTTGCAGACAGCTCATGCACCGGTGACGCGCAAGTCGGCAAGCCGCCAGGAGTCATCGACGGCCCCTGGGAGTGCGCGAGCCCGTCCTGGAGCTAGGCGACCGAGCATCGCTGGGCTCTCGGGCATTCGCCTCGACTCGCAGGATCGACCCAGCAGCTCGTGGCGACACTTGCCTAAAAATTCGCCGAGCGGTGGCATCAATGTGCTTGAAGCGCATGCAGCCACAGAGAGCGTAGCGGTTGATGGGACTGGTGATACGGCCCTAGCCGTACCGGATATGGACGATCTGGCGAACGTCGCCACCGAGGACTTGGCCGTGGGAACCGAGGAGACCGTCGAGCTTAGTATGCAAGCCAAAGACGGCGCGGAAGACGAGGCGGAAGACGAAGACGAAGACGAGGCGGAACGTGCGAATGCCGCGACCCGCGGTTTGCGCAAAGCGCCCACATCACCACCCGCGCCTCCCGCCCAGGCTGATCAATCGGCTGCAGGCAGCGAGAAAGCCGCCGAGGAGGAGCCAGCTGGCGAGTCGCTAACAATCCCCAAGACTGCAAAGGTCGCGAAGTCGGTGCCAGAGGGTGAGGCCAGCACAGATGAGGATGCCGAGGTCGATCCGAAGCCAGCGAAGGCAAAGATCGAAAAGCCAGACAGAGACAGAGACAGAGACCAGGACAGAGACAAAGACAAAGCTCCAGCGCTGGAAATTCCAGCAGCGGAGATGCCCTTCTTGCTCACCTCGCTCAAGCGAACGGGCCCTCCCACGCCGCCACCATCGCGACGCAATACCATTCCGCTTGGCAAGGATGAGCTGCTCATCGGGCCGGCTCCAAGCCAAGACCTTGGTGAGGACGTGAGCCAACCAACCAAGCGAGCAGATAGCCAAGATGGCCTAAAGCCCGGTGAAATGGTTATTGGAGCGCCGCCAGCCACACATCCGAAGCGAGGAACCCACGAAGAGAAAACCGCCCTGCGAGTTCTTCCGGTGCCCTCGGCTGCTCGGCGCCCCGAAGATCGCATCACGGAAGAGCAGCTAATCCTCGTTCCGCCCACGAGTTGGGGCGATCCTACGGCGCCAAGCACAGCCAACCCCGATGTTGAAGCGACCGTGCCGCAAACCGATCGGCCCGGCTCCAAGACGCAAGACGATTAGACCGCCGAGCACAGACCTTGCGGGTCGTCGCTCGGCTCTTGGTCTAGCGAATGAGGCCGGTGCGCTTTTTGCTGGCCTGCGGGCCAACCCGCAACGCGCGGATGTCTTCGGTTGCAATTGCAAAGAGGTCGCCCTTGCCAGTGAATGCAAGAACTGTCTCGTCTGCGAGTTCGATCGTGCGCACGTCTGCCACCATGAGTGCTTCGCCGCCAAGGCTCGCGTACAGAGTGATGCTCTGATCTTCGGGAATGACAATTTTCTTGTCTTCCTGGGTTCCTTGGCCATGCTTGCTTAGAATTTCCGCCAGGATTTTGGATTTCATGATGAGCCGATTCTATTCGCGAGTTACTGCTCGGCGCCACAGGAGTGCCGGCTTTGCCGTAGTCATTGCAGCAAGTCTGCTGGCGGCATGTGGATCGTCAGCGAAAACACCAACCTCCCCGGCGGCTCATGCAAGGGTTCAAACACTTTTGAAGGCAGCGGAAGACGCAGAGCAGCGACGCGACTACAACGTGGCTCGCGAACTGTACTTGCAAGCCATCGCCGAAGCATCTGATTCACGATCGGCCGCGATCGCCAATCGCGAGATGGCATCGGCCTTACTGTTCTGGGGAGAATATGAGGGTGCCGAGGCACGGCTTCGCACGAGCCTTAAGCACGATGCGTCCCAAGCGCGCGTGTGGCACGACCTTGGACTTGTGCAAGAGCACCAGGGCAACGCGGGCGAAGCGCTTATCTCGCTTGAGAGAGCCGTTGCGCTGGCGCCAAACGAACCTCGTGCGCGCATCGCTTACGCCGCATTGCTCGTCAAGCAAAGCCAATTTTCCGAAGCGATACTCCAGTACAAAGCGCTGCTAAAAATGCCAATCCCCGAGCGGATCGAGGTGGCGATTCACAAGGCGCTGCGCATGCTGGAGAACGAGGACACGCAAGCTCCGTAAGCTGCGTGCTCACGAGGCAGAAGCAGGCTATAACGGGGCATGTCGCGCGTTTCCGTAGCACTGTGGTTGGCAAGCGCTCTGCTCTTGGGAGTGCCGACGGTCGCACCAAATTCGGCGGAGGCCTTTGAGTGGCTTGGCCATATCAACGAGGACGCGAAAGGCCTTGAGTCCGATGATCCGCAAACGCGTCTTGCAGCGGTCCGGGCGCTTTCTCGATACGACATCGAGTGGACTCGTGAGCACTTGCTCGAGGCGCTTGGCGACGATGACGTGCATGTGCGAACGGCGGCCGGTCGCGCGTTAGCAAAACACCAAGAAGAGCGCGCTGTGCCGATCTTTATTCGATGGCTCGCCCTGCCCGATTCTCAGAGCAAGCAAGTCGGTGCATCGATCCTCGGCGCAATGCGCGCTCAAGCTGCTGTTCCGGCGCTGGTGCGTGCACTTGGCGATCAAGATCCACTCGTGCGCAGCGCCAGCCTTCTCGCACTTGGCGCCATTGGCGGTGAGGCTGTCGTTATCCCGCTCGTCACACTTCTCGAAGATGACAAAGCCGACGTGCGCTTGGTGGCGATTGCACAGCTGCAGTTGGTCGGCGATACACGAGCGGTCATCCCGCTTGTCGGGCTGTTTCGAAATTCGAGCCAGCGAGTTCGCATTGCTGCAATGATTGCAGTTGGAAGCTTGCAAGATGCCAGTGCTTCAGAGGCGCTGATTCGCGAGCTGAGCGATCGCGCAGATCCGGTTCGCCTGGCCGCTATCGAGGCGCTTGGCACGCTTCGCTCCCCCGACGCTATCGATACATTGATGGACGTAATGGCGAGTGGAGCGACAGCGCTGCAAACCAAGGCCGCCTCCAGCCTCGCGCTAATCGCCAAGTCACATCCTTCACACCCGCGCTCATCCGATGCCATCGCGCTTCTGGTTGAGACCCTTGCCGAATCTCGACTTCGAAACGCGGCCATCGAAGCGCTTCGAACCGCGGGCCCGATTGCCGTTCCCCATCTCATCGCCCACCTCGACGGCGAGCGCGATGGCGATCCGGTGAGTGCCATTGAACTTCTCCACGAGCTGGGCGACGCGCAGGCGACTCCGGCGCTGGTCCGCGAACTCTCGCGCGGTCGAATTCCGCAAGCGACAATTTTGAGTGCACTTTCAAGTGTTGGTGACAGTCGAGCGCTCTTGCCCATCCTCGGCCTGCTCGATGATCCATCGCCGGCGGTTCGACTTGGAGCCATGCGGAGTCTAGGGCCTTTGCTGGGCGAACCGAGTGCAGCAGCGGACCTTCTGGCCGATCGACTACAAGATCCAGAACCCGAAATTCGCCTGATCGCCACTCGCTATCTAGGCCAGATGAAAGCGCGCTCGGCTGTGCCCGCGTTGCTTGAAATTGCCGAAGCCAAGAACGGTGACCTAGCGCTGCGCGCAACCGCCATGCAAGCGCTCGGCGCCATTGCCGACCCGCAAGCCACCCCGCTTGCCCTGGCGACCCTCGAGTCCGACGTGCCAGCGCTTCGGGCAGTCGCCGCCGACCTTCTGAGCGAACTTGCCGACCCCAAAGCCGTCTCGCCGCTTGTGGCAATCGCACAAGACCCAAGGCATGCAGCCCGAACCCTGGCAATCGAAGCCTTGGGAGCGACTCTTCGCGGCAAAGAGCATCGAAAGGCTGTTGGGGTTTTTCTTAAGTACGCCTCTGGGCCGGAGCTTGCACCAGCACTCGCCGCAATCGAAGCCCTCTCGGGAGTTCGAGATTCTCGCGCCGCTGAAGCACTTGGAATACTACTTAGAGGAAACGATCCTGAGCGTCAACGAGCCGCTGCACAGGCGCTTGGAGATCTTGGCCATGCACCGGCTCGCAAGGCTCTGCGCGCCGCCCTCCAGACGCAAAGCCAGCGCATTGGTGCCGCTGCCGCCTGGTCTCTGGGAGAGCTTGGTGATGACGGTGCGTCGTCGGAGCTTTTCGAGGCAAGCCAGGCTAAAGGCAGCGCACGCGCGATAAATGCCAGCGCAGCCCTCGCAAGGGTTGCTCCGCCAGCCATGGCCGCTGACCTTGCGACGCTCACCTTGCATGCAAACTCTCTGGTTCGGATTAATGCGATTGCCGGGCTCGCGAGAATCGGCGATACAGCCAAGGTCTCGACCATTGAGGCGTTGCTTGCGAACGACTCGAGTTGGCTTGTGCGCATTGCCGCGGCCCGGGCACTAGGCATGCTTGGCAAATCCCAGGAGGCTCTTAAGAAGGCGAAGCGAGAAGATTTTCGCGGCGAGGTTCGCGACGCTGCATCCGCTGCGCTCGAAGCGAAATTCGCTCCTTCGACCACAACCCGCTGGGCCGTCTTCCGAATTGTGGATCCGCTGCGCGACGACAGGCCTGTCTCACAGGAGGCGCGATTCTTTGTCGGCGCCGATGGCATCGCCCGTGTTGGCTTTAGCGACATCCGAGGCCGAATCTACTCTCAGAAGTTTCCCGAGGGCCCCTTCGTTCAAGGGCCCCTGTCGAGTCTTGGCAGTTACTAGGGCGCAAGTCGCCACTAGTGCGCGCTGAGTTCACCGCGGCGAATCCCGTAGTCGGCGGCCGCGTAGTCTCGCAAGAGCGCCTCAAGTTGCCTTCGCGCACGGTACAGTCGCGACATTACCGTTCCGATGGGCACTCCGAGTTTTCCTGCGATGTCTCGGTAGCGCTGGCCCTTTAGGTCGGCCATCTCGACAACCTGTCGATAATCATCGCCAAGAGTCTCCAGGGCGGCGCTCACCTCATCACCAAGGCATTCCTCGACAAGTGCCCGCCGCGGAGATTGGCTGCGCACCTCGATGTCGCCAAAGATTGCGGCGCACGCATCCTCGTGATTCTCCTGAGTGAAACGTCGGTGACGCTTGCGCTTGCGGTATCCATTGATAAAGCTATTCGTAAGAATTCTGAAGAGCCATGCGCGGCAGTTCGTGCCCGGCTCGAAGCGGTCCCAGGCGCCGTAGGCCCGAATCAGGGTTTCCTGAACCAAGTCGTCGGCATCACTCGCGCTTCGGGTGTAGCGCATCGCCGTCCCATAGAGGTCGGCTCGCAGGGGGAGAACCAAGCTGTCAAAGTCGGTGGCAGCCGTGGCAGGGGAAGTAGATTGGCAGGCAGTGGTTTCCATGCCTTCCTCTAGAGCACACCCGGTGCCAATCCCAAGTGGCGAGAATCTATAGGTTCTCTCCCGCGTGTCTCATTGCAGACACAGGCGAGTCGCTAATCTGACGCGCCGATCTCGGCCCGGGCGTGGGGAATCGCCGACAGGACATCCGAGGCGATGACGCCTGCGCCGCCGATATGACGAAGGGCGATATGGCCTGCCACGCCGTGCCAAAATACGCCGAGCATCGCCGCCATCAGAGAGTCGAGCCCCTGCGCCAAGAGCGCTGCGATCATGCCGGCAAGAACATCGCCGGTGCCCGCGGTCGCTAGCTCGGGGCCACCCTGCTCACAGATGAAAACGTGTAGTGAGCCCGTGCCGCGACCATCGCAAATGCAGGTGCGCGCCCCTTTGAGAACTACGACGGCGCGGCTTCGCTTGGCAAGCTCTCTGACAGCCGCCACTCGGTCCGCTTGGACCTCGGATGATTGCATCCCGAGAAGTCGCCCGGCCTCGCCTGGATGCGGCGTGAGCACCAGCGACGCCTTTGCAGCCTGCAACGCCTCAACGTCTGCGGCAAGATGATTGAGTGCGTCGGCATCGAGCACCATGGGCACCGGGCAATGCTGGAGAGCGTAGTGCACAAGCGCTTTGCCCGTTGCATCGCTTTGCATCCCGGGCCCAATGAGCAGCGCGTGTTTATCCTGCCAGGCCGCTTCGAATTCTTCGCAGGTGCCAACAACTCGAGTCATAAGCGGGTCTGCGACCGTCTGATCGGAGGTTGCAGCGCCCAGAGTTACAAGCCCTGCTCCAGTGCGAAGCGCAGCCAATGCCGCCAAACGTCCCGCGCCGCGCTTTCCCTCGCTGCCAGCAATCGCTAGGACGTGGCCTTTCGAAACCTTGTGCGAATTCACTCCCGCCGCCGGCATTGCCACCGCGACGTCGGCGGTCTCGACGACAAAGATCTGCGCCACACGTCGCAGCCTCGCACTGGGAATGCCGATTTCAGCGATTCGCAACGCACCACCGAAGGCGAAACCTGGCGCACCCGCATTGGCAATCTTAGCGGCGCCCATGGTCACCGTACGGTCGGCCTGAATCGCCACCCCGAGCACGGCTCCGCTGTCGGCGTGCAGCCCACTTGGAATGTCTACAGCAACGATGGTCGCTGCACTCGCATTCATCATCGCCACGATGCTCGCGATCGTTCCCGAGACATCTCGGCACAATCCAGTACCAAAGATCGCATCGACGAGCACGTCGCAATCTTCGAACACCCTCGCGGCGTCTTGCAACTGCTCGCTGGTTTGCAACTGCGAGACGCGGCCCTGGCACTGCAAGAGGGCATCGTAGAAACACTTCGCATCGCCCTTCACGCTGCTCGCCTCGGCGACTAAGAATACTTCGCAGTCTACGCCATACTCAGCCAGGACACGCGCAGCGACAAATCCATCGCCGCCGTTGTTTCCAGATCCGCAAATAATTGCCACCCGAGACAGATTGCGATCGGCCAATACGTCCAGCACCGCTGCGGCCACCGCGCGGCCTGCGGTTTCCATTAAAACCGCGCCAGGGATTCCGATTTCTTCAATGGTCTCCCGATCCATCTCGCGCATTTGATGAGCTGTGAGGACCGGGCGCACTTCAATCGCGCTCCGCCACCACGACGGCTACAGCGAGGCCGGCGGCATGGCTAATCGTCACGTGAAGGCGATCGATGCCCTGCATCTTTGCTGCCTCCGCAGCCCGGCCATGCAGCTCTAAGCGAGGCGGCCGATTGCCTCCGCCAACCACTTCCATTTCCTTCCAGGAGAGCCCCTTTGGGACGCAGAGCGCTTTTAGCGTCGCCTCTTTTACGGCAAAGCGTGCAGCGTAGTGTTGGCCGCTCTTCACTTTCGACGCAGCGTATTCGCGCTCGCCCCTGGTGAAGAGCTTCTCGGTGAAGCGTGTCCCCCAGCGCTCCACCATTGCTTCGATCCTGTCGATTTCGCACAGGTCCATGCCCATTCCAACGATCATGCGACTTCTCTCTGCATTCGGTGCATCGGCCTAGATGCAGTACTTGACGAGTTCGGCGCCAATTTGCTCGGCGCGGGCGCGAATCATAGCTTCGTCGGGCCCTTCAATCATGACGCGAGCCTTGGGCTCGGTACCGGAGTAGCGCACGAGAACACGGCCTTCGCTGCCAAGCTCTTTCTCGACCGCCGAGATGAGTTTGCCAACTTCTTTGAGCTCCTCAATCGGCTTCTTTACGCCAACTTTGACGTTGATAAGCACTTGCGGCGTTCGAGTCATAACGCTCGCCAGCTCGGAGAGCTGCCGCCCCTCACGGACCATCACTTCCAAAACCTGCAAAGCCGCCACCGTGCCATCGCCGGTCGTCATGTGATCAAGAAAGACAAGGTGCCCAGACTGCTCACCACCAAAGTTGTAGCCGCCTTTGCGCATCTCGGCGACGACATAGCGGTCACCGACGTCGGTTCGAAGCAGTGTTCCGCCGGCACCGCGAATTGCGTGCTCGAGCCCAAGATTGGACATTACAGTCGCCACAACCGTGTTCTTTGCGAGTTTTCCCGAGGCAATCATGCGGGTAGCACAAAGCGCCATGACTGCATCGCCATCAACAACCTTGCCCTTCTCATCCACCAAGACGAGCCGATCCGCATCTCCATCGAGAGCAATGCCGAGGTCGGCTTTCTCTTCCAAAACGCGCTTGGCCAGCGACTCTGCGTAAAGCGCACCACACTGCTCGTTAATATTCTTACCGTTTGGCTCATCGTGAATTGCGATGACTTCGGCCCCAAGTTCTTCAAAGACGGCAGGAGCAGTCTTGTACGCCGCACCGTTCGCGCAATCGACGACAATCTTCATATCGTCAAGAGTTAGCTCATCGGGAAAAATCGACTTGCAGAAGACAATGTAGCGACCGCCGACATCCTCAATGCGCTTTGCATATCCGATGTCCGCAGCAGGTGCGCGAAGATCGCGAAGGCCCGGGCTGTCCATCAGGTCTTCAATTTCGCGCTCGACATGGTCGTCGAGTTTGTAGCCATCGCGAGCAAAGAGCTTGATGCCATTGTCGGCGAAGGCATTGTGCGATGCGCTGATAACAACGCCGGCGTCGGCTCGCATCGAGGAGGTGATAAACGCGATACCGGGCGTTGGAAGCGGCCCAGTGATCCAAACATCGGCTCCCATCGCGACAATGCCTGCGGCCATCGCGCTCTCAAACATATAACCCGAGAGTCGCGTGTCTTTGCCGATAACGATGCGGGTGTGGCGATTCTCTTGCCGAAGCCTCGCGGCCACCGCCATCCCCAGCCGAGTCACCGACTCTGCCGTCATTGGCTCGACGTTCGAAACGCCGCGCACGCCATCAGTTCCAAAATATCTGCGCTTGCCACTCACCCAAGGAGCTTAACGCAGTCGCCAAAGCGATGTGACCTGGGCTGGAGAGTTAGTCCAGTGAGCTGATGCCGCAACGAGGGTTTACTCGACCGACTCCAGCATTCCTGATGCCCGAACCACGACATGGGTTGGGCTTATCTTGTAAGCGATATCGGAGAGCATCGGTTCGACCCGCACCTCAAGTCGCCGCGGGGCACCTTGCATCAAGTCGTTTGGGGTCATCTCCACAAAGACCTGAACCTTGTCGGCATCGATGGCTTCGAGGGCGTGCACCGCGCCGTACATTGTCACAAGTGCCGTGGCAGGCTGCAGCCGAAATCCGCTTAGATCGACGCTGAGCCCCTCACTTGGCCGCAGCGCAACCGTCTTTGCCTCAAGCTCGCGGGCCTGAAGTTCCTCGACGATTTGCACACTGACATTGACCGATGGCGCATCGACAATTTCAAACTCACGAGGCAATAGCTTTACTGCCCCTTCGAACGGTTGGGTTCGGCCGGTTAGATTTACCTGATCTGTTGTGATTGCATTGACTGAGGCCAACGCTTTGCGAGCACCGCTAACTCGGACTTGGGGTGGGCGGCTCATGGCACTTCCCATGCGAAATCCTCGCGCGGGCAAGCCCACCGTGTCGATCTCGACGGTAAGCAACTTCTCGTCGCGCTCGTCAAACTCCAGGTGGATGCTTGGCGGGTTTACCGAGATAAGCTCTACACCTTCCGGCAAATTAAACATCGAAGGCTCAAGTAGAAGATCACCGTTTGAGAGCCGAGATGCATCGATGTGAATGCTCTCGAGCCGCTGCTTCTGTAAGCGCTTAATGCGCCTGCGAGTGCCGCGAACCGAGATTTGAACTTGGTCCACTCGCTTGGAGGTCATCACCCGCTGATCTTCTTGCGAGTACGTGACACTCACCCATGGATGATAGACGTCGTTCTCGTCGCTGTGCACCAAGACGAAGACCGTGAGCGCCAAGACCAGCGCGACAAACTTGAGCGCCGCATTCTCGACGAAGGCCTTGTGGCAGAACTGCCGAATTGTCGACGAGATGCCCTGTGATTCGGGGCGAGGAGCGTGCTTTCGATCTGCCAAGCCCGCATCGACCAATTCGGAAGTCTTCTTACGCTCGCTCACTGGGAGTCCTTGGCAGGGCGAGTCGTTGCGGCGCGAAGGCTATCGGTAGCAGAGACGGTTCTTGGAGTTGGCTCCGAGCGCGTGGCGGCCCTTGGTGGTTTCTCGGCGGTAATCGTATTGGTACTTCTTGTCTTGGTGCGAGTCTCGCTGCCGCCTCCGCCGCCAGCCATCGCGGCAACAGCCTTCGCAATCGCCGCTGCTGCGTCTGCCTCGTCGGCAACTGCTGTCGATTCGCCCGAGGCATCATCGAAGAGGCGCTGCAGTGCGGTACGCAGTTCGCGAATCTCAAGGTCGCGGGCAATGTTGCCCTTGAAGCACAGGCTCATCTCGCCGCGCTCCTCAGAGACAACGATGGCCACAGCGTCGGTCTCCTCTGTGATGCCGAGGGCTGCACGGTGTCGGGTTCCAAAGTCAGAGGCGATATCCGATCGGGAGAGAGGCAGGACGGTGCCCGCTCGTTGGAGGCGCCAGTCGCGAATGATAACGGCGCCATCGTGCAATTCGTTATCGCGCGAAGGTACGAAAAGTGCCACCAGCAGCTCTTTTGAGATGCGAGCATCCACAATTTCGCCGTGATCGATAAACTCGTCGAGACCGAGCTCGCCTTCAAAGACCACAATTCCGCCCATGCGTGCTTTGGCGAGTTGCTCGGCTGCCGCCAGCACTTCCTCCAATGCGTGAGAGATGGCCTGCGTTCGTCCAAAGCGCGAAACATTCTGGCCAATGCGCATGAGCGCGCGTCGAATGTCTTGCTGGAAGACAACGATAACGATGATGATGAAGTACTCGATGAAGTTATCGAGAAGCCACGAGACGGTCGTCATCTCGAAGCGCTCGGCGGCGAAGAACGCCCCGCCAATCAGAACAATACCGATGACCATCTGGGCGGCGCGGGTGCCCTTGATCGTCAATAGGACGCGATAAATCACATAGTAAACGAGCAGAATGTCGATGCATGACACCAGAATATCTCTGGTGCCAAGGCCGCCAAGATCTGCCCACAACTCACTCATTCGCCCCGACTTCTGCGCTTGCAAAGAAGACACGAAGCGCATCGCAAGTCATGCCGACATCGTGCACTCGAACGATCTGAGCACCACCAACAATGGCAGCAATGCTCGATGCGGCGGTTGCTACATCTCGCTCGTTCACTGGGCGCCCAGAGAGCTCGCCCAGAAATCGCTTGCGCGAAGCACCGATCATGACGGGGAGACCCAACTGCTTTCCCAATGCCGCCCCACCGTGCATGAGCCCAATGTTACACGCCAAAGTCTTCCCAAATCCAAGACAAGGGTCGACGATGACTTGTTGGCGCATCTTGTCGGGCATGCTCGCGAGCCGATGCGCCAATTCGTCGCAGACCTCAGCTACCGTTTCCGAGCGGCTCGCATGGGTTTTTGCCAAGGTCTCGGCAGCAACGTGGCCGCATATGTAAGTGACTCCGAGCGCGGAAACTGCAGCCAGCATTTCGCTGTCGTAGCGTCCGCCGGAAATATCGTTAACGAGCTCTGCACCGGCTTCCACCGCGTGCTTTGCCACCACAGCTTTGTACGTATCAACGGACAGCGGCGTATCGAAGCGAGATGCCAGCGCTTCGATAATGGGAACGACGCGGCCTATCTCGTCTTCGCATGAGACAGCTGGTGCTCCTGGCCTTGTCGACTCACCACCGACATCCAGACAATCTGCACCAGCTTTCAACATCGTCTCCGCGCGAGCGAGAACTCGATCCAGCGAATCGAGTTGCCCACCGTCGGAGAACGAATCTGGCGTGACATTGAGCACGCCCATCACAAGTGGGCGCGTGAAGTCCCAATGAGCCCCGCGAAAAACGAGGGGCCGAAGAGGCACTATGCAGGCTCCGGATCCGGATCTTTCTTGCCTGGACGAATTGGCGGAAAGAGCGAAGCGCGTTTCCCTTCTGTTGCTTCCTCTTTGGCATCGGATGCCGCTAGAGGCTCGCCATCATCGTCAGAGGCAAGCGGACGGTCGATGGTTCCACCGTCAAGCAAGGTAATGATCTCTTTGCCGCTTAGCGTTTCGTGTACGAGGAGTGCCTCGCCAACGAGCTCTAGATCCGAGCGGTTCGCCGTCAAGAGGTCGACAGCACGCTGGTATTCGCCGTTTACGATTCGTCCAACCTCGGCATCAATCGTCTGTGCAGTCGCCTCGGAACAGTTGTTGGTGTTCTGCGTCATCTCGCGGCCGAGGAAAACCTCTTGGCCGCCACCTGCGTAGTTTAGCGGGCCGATGAGCTCGCTCATGCCCCACTCGGTGACCATGCGACGCGCCATATCAGTGGCCTGCTCGATGTCATTGCCAGCACCGGTTGTTCGCTGCCCAAAGATAAGTTCTTCGGCGCAGCGACCACCCATCGCAATGCAAATGCGGTTGAGCGTGTACTCGCGAGTCATGCTGAGGCGGTCTTCCGACGGAAGCTGCTGGGTTAGCCCCAGGGCACGTCCGCGAGGAATGATTGTGACCTTGTGAAGTGGATCCACTTGCTCGCCGCCAATGAGCAGCGCAATAAGTGCGTGCCCAGCTTCGTGCATGGCGGTATTTCGCTTCTCCTTCTCGGAGATAAACATGGAGCGACGCTCAGAGCCCATGAGGACTTTGTCTTTTGCGTCTTCAAAGTCCGACATTTCGACGCGATCTTTGTCGCGCCGAGCTGCGAGCAGAGCCGCTTCGTTTGTGAGGTTTTCGAGGTCTGCACCCGAGAAGCCAGGCGTGCCCTTGGCGATGGTCGCAAGCTCGACCTTGCCATCCATTGGAACCTTCTTGGTGTGAACCTTGAGGATGCCGAGGCGACCGTTTACATCGGGACGAGGGACGTTAATGCGACGATCGAAGCGCCCAGGACGCAGTAGCGCGGGATCCAAGACGTCGGGACGGTTGGTCGCGGCGATGAGAATCACGCCGTCGTTTGACTCGAAGCCATCCATCTCGACGAGAAGTTGATTAAGAGTTTGCTCGCGCTCATCGTGACCGCCGCCCATGCCGGCGCCGCGATGGCGACCCACAGCATCGATCTCATCGATGAAGATGATGCACGGAGCATTTTTCTTGCCCTGTTCAAAGAGGTCGCGGACACGAGATGCGCCAACGCCCACGAACATCTCGACAAAGTCGGAACCGGAGATGGTGAAGAACGGAACGCTCGCTTCGCCGGCAATTGCACGGGCCAGAAGCGTCTTGCCAGTACCTGGGCTGCCCATGAGCAGAACGCCCTTGGGAATGCGACCACCGAGGCGGGTAAACTTCTTAGGGTCTTTAAGGAACGCGATAATTTCCTCGACCTCTTCTTTGGCTTCCTCAATCCCAGCAACGTCTTTAAACGTGATTTTGCCTTGGTTCTCGGTGAGTAGACGCGCCTTCGACTTGCCGAAGTTCATTGCCTTGCCGCCGCCGCCCTGCAACTGCTTCATAAAGAAGAAGAAGATGAAGACCAAGAAGATCATTGGCAGCCAAGAGATGATGAGCGACTCCCAGAAGGTGCTCTTCTCTTTTGGCTCTACGGTCCAAGGCACCCCATTGACGTTTAGGGCCTTGGTAATCTCGTTGCCGGCGCCATTGTAGGGGCCGAGCACTACCGTCTTTGCGCTGCCACTTTGATAGTGAACAACGTACTTTGCGCTGTCGTTTTCCCGTGGTTGGACGACAACTTTCTTGATGGTTTTAGCGGTCTCTGGGTTTGCCACAAGACCTTGGAGGTCTTTGACACTCTTCTCTTCTTCTTGACTGCTGTCGCCTGTGAAGAGTCGATAGACGCTCACGAACATGAGAATCAACAAGACCCAAAGAAGGATCGTTTTATGGGATTGTTTCAAAGCGAATCTACCTGAGGTTGAAGGTGCAGCGAAGAAAGCTCGCCACGCAAGTGTAGTGTTTTGGCAGGTAAGTGCCAGCGCGCTACCTTCAATCGTCGGGCCCCCTGCTGGCAAGGGATTTGCGCCGTTTATTCGGGGACTTGCTCGGCCGCTTGAATAACCTTTACCGGAAGATCCCAACCATGAGCATGACCGAGATGCTGTGCCCAAACGATTTCGCCAGCCTCAGTCGTCACAACCCACGCTATGGGACGACCTGCGGCAGGGACCTTTGCATCCGCGTATAAGTCACTGAGTTTGCGTGAGCGCCCCTTTAGGCGCGTTGGTCGCATGCGATCCCCAGGTTGCCATCGCCGCGCCAAAAACCCATCGGGAACATCAAGTGAATCGCTTTCGCTGCGAGGGGAATCCGCAAACTCCCAAGCAAGTTCATTGTAGATCCGCACGACCTCGCCGCCGGGAACACTGAGTCTGCGAGATCCATCGACTGGTGCTCGGCACAAATCGACCAGCGCGAGAATGTGCGACCGCTCCAGGGGCCTTGCGCCCTGACCTTCGAGAAAGAGAGAAATCACTCGCGCGGCTAGTGCCTCTGGGAGCGCTTGGAAGGCTTCGCCAAGTTGGAGGCGCGCGCCGATTTGTAAATCGCGGAGGACCGAGTGCGCTGCCCAGTCGAGAACTTCACGATGATCGCGGGCCGAGTCTGCCAATCCGCAGAGCGCTTGCTGAACTCGTGGGTTCTCTTTGCGCAATTCTGGTAGCCACTGATGACGAATCCGCACGCGCGTAAAGCGGCTCTCGCGATTCATCGGATCGCTTGAGTAGACAAGCGAGTTACGTTCACAGTACGCCTCAGTGTCTTGACGAGTGACGCCGAGTAGCGGCCTGGCATAGATACCGCGCGTTGCTGACATTCCCGCTAAGCCGACAAGGCCGGTTCCGCGCACGATGCGCATAAGCACAGTCTCGGCCTGATCCGATTGGGTATGGGCAAATACGATCCACGCCGCCCCGACCTCGGAAGCACATGCATCCAAGGCGCTGTAGCGAGCGTCGCGAGCGCGGGCCTCAAGCGATGCGCCCTCGCTGCACAACGCCACTTCGCGAACGAGGCAGCGCGCGCCATGCGCTTTCGCGAAGCGTTTGACCGCCTGTGCCTCCTGCGCAGCTTCGGGCCGCAGACCGTGGTTGATATGGGCGAGCACCGGCATCGGCTCACCTCGCTTTGAAGCGCGCATGATGGCCAGATGGGCGAGTGCTAGCGAGTCCGCACCGCCCGAGCACGCCACCACGAGTTGCCCTGGGTAAGGGTCCAAAAGCTGCGCCTGCACGCGCCCATTGTCTTGTGCCCGGATGCGAGAAGCAAGCCCGCCCTTTGCGGGTTCCCTGGGATGCTGTATATGTCCTCTTCCAGGCCTCTCGTGCCTGGAAACGCACGCCATGAGTACCCCCACAAAAACAAGTCTGCCCCTCGATCGCTTTCGCACAGCCCTTGCCAGCCCACGGGCCGAGAAGCGCATGGATGCGCTGATTTCCGGCGATGACGCCGAAGCCAAGGTGCAGGCGCTTGCGGTCACCGACCTCTATCACCTCATTGCCGAAGTCGGCTTGGGCGACTCGGTAGAACTCTTATCGCTCTGCACCCCCGACCAAGTTCAGGGCTGCGTCGATATGGAGATTTGGGATCGCGATCTACCATCGGTCGAAGCGTTTTTGCCATGGCTCGCTGCCCTCCAGGAAAACGGTTTTGAGTACTTTGGGAAAATTTGGAACGGAATGGATGCGGAGCTCACCGCGCTAACCCTTGCCCGGCTCTGCATCATCTACGACAAGAGCTTGGGCGAAGAAGTCCCAGACGATGAAGATCGCGACGTCTTTGAAACGCCAGATACCTTCTTTCAAATCGTCATCACCGCAGAAGACGAAGTTCAGATAAAGCTTCTCTACTCGATCATCGCCGACCTCTACCGCTTCGATTTGACCGAGGCGCGCATGACCATCATGGCGGCGCGTGCCGAACCAAAGGCGCACCTCGAGGAAATGAGCTATCGCTGGCGCTCTGGACGCATGGCAGATCTTGGCTACGTGGATTTCTACGAGGCGCTAGAGGTCTTTAGGCCGCTCGACCCAGCCAACGTCAGCATCGGCGAAGGCAGCGCGGAGTTCGTCAATACCGCCAAGATTGCCAACGAGCTACCGATTGCAAGCGACTTGCCGGCGCCGATGATCGAGCCGATTATGGGGCGCAGCTTTTTTGCAAAAGCCCTGGAGTCCCTTGAGGACAACGATGAGATCGAGGCAATGCAGGGCGCCCTGCTCTACTTGGTAAATCGCGTGCTCTCCGCAGGCAGCTTGAGCCCAGGAAACCCCGAGGCTTTAGAGCTTGCGACCCTGCACGCAACCGCGACGGCAGCTCTTGGGCTCGAATACATAAGTGGCGGCGACGAGGAGCGCGCGGTCGAGGCCTTGCGCACTATTTCGCTCACGCGACTGCACCGCGTTGGCTACACGCTCTGCTTGCGACTGTCGCGCTTTGCCCGAATGATTGCCCCGCGAGCGATGTGCGGCGATGCCGATACCTTGCTCCTTCTTGAGGCTGTGCTCTCGAAACGGCCGTTTTACCCAGAGTGCCTAAACGAGCCAGGATCGACCCAAATGCGCCCCATCGAGTCGCGGGACGATCTTGCGGCCATTGCCGATGCACTCAAGGCACTCGCCCTTCGGGTGGCGATTGCCGACGCGCTTGGAGTGGACTTACAGGCGCTTGCGGCACATCCCGAGCCGCGCCCGCACCTAGACGATTTTGCTCGTACTGCGCTTCTGCGGGCCGCCTCCGGCCAAACCGCCAGCGCCGCCCCGCTTCAGGTCAGCGAGTTAAACGCCTTCCGCGACTTTGTTGGCCCCACAGGACTAAACACCGAAGCGCGATCTGCTGCCAGCGCCGGGCTGGTAGAACTCTTAGACGAGGCTGGCGTTGTCGAAGCGCGGGACTCCCTCGCCACCTTAACCGCATCGTGGCTCACCGAACTCTCCGAGAGTTTTAAAGATCTGGCGACGGATGTGCCAGTCGATGCCAAGTTCCTTAGCGGCCTGGTCTTCGCAACGACGATGGCCTAAGGCGAGAGCAGCTCCATTGCGAGTGCGGCGGCGGCCTGTTCCGCCGCCTTCTTGCTGTGCCCAGTTCCGCGGGCAAGCTCTTTGCCATCGACGATGACCGCGACCTCGAAGACCTTCTCGTGGTCGGGGCCCTCTTCGGCGATTCGCTCGTAGACCGGAGTTGATTTGTGAACGCGCTGCACGTGCTCTTGGAGCTTGGTCTTAAAGTCCATACGCTGCCCAGGCGTCGCTGGCGTGTGCGGCGCAAAGTGGGCGAGCACAACGGTCCTGGCGGCATCAAATCCACCGTCCAGATAGACCGCCGCAATGACGGCCTCAAGAGAGTCGGAGAGAAGTGACGCCTTATCACGCCCGCCAGAGCGCTCTTCCCCTCGGCCAAGGCGCAGCCAAGCCCCAAGCTTAAGCGGCCGAGCCACCTCGCAAAGCCCGTGCTCGCTAACCATTTGGGCGCGGGTCATCGAGAGGTCGCCCTCGCCCAATGCCGGGAAACGCTCCATCAAGTGCTGCCCAATCACCAGATCGAGGACCGCATCCCCAAGAAACTCTAGGGTTTCATTATCTTTGCAGTTCTCTGCGGCGTGCTCATTCGCAAACGAGCGATGGGTTAAGGCGGTCTCTAGCAGCTTGGCATTGGCAAAGCGATGCCCAAGAGCTTGCTCGAGTTCACTGCGATCCATCGTTTCGCTTCCACCATTTGCATTGTCGCGCGCGCTTGCCACGCCAGCACTATATACTCGCTGATGTGGCGATGGCTCCCGAGCGGCTCGGCAAATATCACATCCTAGGCATGATCGCCCAAGGAGGTATGGCCGAGGTGTACATGGCGAAGACCGTGGGCATTGCGGGCTTCGAAAAGATACTTGCCGTCAAACGCATCAAGCCGCGCTTCGCAAGTGAAGGGCGTTTCATTCGCAACTTCATCGACGAAGCTCGAATCGCCGTTACGCTCAATCATCGAAACATCGTTCAAGTCTTCGACTTTGGCAAAGCGGATGGCGAACTCTATTTGGCGATGGAGCTTCTCGAGGGCGTCGATTTGCGAACCGCCCTGCAGGCTCTTGGCCCCGGTCAGCGAATCCCCGCTTCGGTTGCTGCCTATCTCCTATCCGAAGTGGCTTCGGGCTTGGACTATGCGCATCGCAAGGCGGACCGAGATGGCGTCCCACTCGGCATCGTGCACTGTGATGTCTCGCCCCACAACGTTCTGCTCAGCCACGAAGGCTTTGTAAAGATTCTCGACTTTGGCGTTGCGCGCGCCCGCTTTATTGCGGCGCCCTCGTCCCGACGCCTGCGCGGCAAGCCCCGCTACATGTCACCCGAGCAAACTCGCGGCGACACACCGACTGCAGCATCCGACGTCTTTGTGGTTGGAATTCTGGCTTGGGAACTCCTGGCTGGGCGCAAACTCTTCATTGGTGGCGAGCTCAGTGAAATTCTTAAGTCGGTTCGACAATTTCGTATTCCTCACATCGCCGGCATTCGACCGGACCTGCCGACGCCGTTGTGCGATGCGGTTATGCGAGCCCTGGAGCGCACACCGGAGAAGCGCGGCACAGCCCGAGAAATCTCAAGCGTCCTTGCGCAGGCTGGTCGCGAACTCTCGGAGGGCTCCAACGCCCAGGCGCTCTCGACATGGTTGCGCGACAACTGTGCACCTGCGCCCCAGGCTGAGCAAACGCAAACTGACTTGGCTCCCGCACCAGCGTTTCTACCTTCTGCAACAACCGCGGTGCACGATATTATCGAACCAGTCACAGCAGAGAAGACGCAAACAAGCTTGCGCCTGGCGCTCACCGACTCGGGCGAGAGTGAGAGCGATCTTGAAGATCATAGTGGCAGCATCGAGCAGCCTCCACTTTCCCTCGCAAGCCTTATCGACAAGCGCCGAGTTGTGATTGCGCTTCTGCGATTGGATGGCGGCGATGAATCGCGACGGCTCCAAGTAAGTCGCGCGCTTTGCGACCTTGCGTATAAACATGGTGCGGTCGTGCATGAGCACAGCGACCAAGAGGTGGTCGCCATCTTTGGGCTCGAACTTGCGGGCGAAGACAACATTGCAAGCTCGATGCACTATGCACTGGACGCTGCCGAGCTTACGCGGGCTGCCGATGCACAGGGCCAACCCATGCGCTTGCGGTCGGCGGCTCGATCCGGCGTTGTCGCACAGCGACGTGCCGATGCCTATCAGCTCCGAGGAGATGCGCTCAACGAGGCGCGAGAGCTCGCCCGCGGCGCCGAGCCCTTTCGCCCGCTCCTAAGTGGTGGCGCCGGACGCGTTGCCTCGGCGCAGTTTCAATTTCGAGAATTGGCTGCGCGTCGCTATCGCAGCCGAAGACTTCGCGTGCTCGAACTTACCGGCCCAACCGGCCATGACGATAGACGACGCGCACTGCGAGATAGGCGTGGGCAATTTGTTGGTCGAGAGGAAGAACTCGAAGAACTTTGGCAGCGCTTTCAAAGCGTGATCTTGCACGGTTCCCCTTCAGGTGTCCTTGTGCAAGGGGACAGCGGTATTGGCAAAAGTCGGCTCATCGCCGAGTTTGTCGCCAGGCTCGAAGAGACCAGCACCGAAGCACTTCTTATTGCAGTTGGGGCAACGAGCCAAACTGCTGCTGCACCACTCTCCATGGCGGTCGAGCACATGCAAGCTGCGCTCAATCTGCCTCCTGGGCGAGGCGAGAACGCGCGCGCCCTGCTCGCTCAGAGCATCGCCTCGTGTCTGCGCAATAGCGCCAGCGACGAGGAGATTGTCGAGGCGACGCAAAGCTTTGAGCTCGCCATGGAGCTTAGGGATGGGGCGCTGGGAATCAACGAAATCGCCGCTGCGGCGCTGCGTGAGCGCTGCGCGGAGACCATCGCTCTCGTTCATAGAACCCTGGCAGGCCACCGGCCAAGCGTGGTTGTCCTAGAAAACGTACACCTCGCCGACGAGGCCAGTATTGGCGTTCTGCGACATATTCTGGCCAGGAAGCCAAAGGACTTTGCGTGTGTCTTTGTCATCAGCGCGCGCCACGAACTTATTGGCAAGCACGCCCTTGAGGGCGCGACGATCCTGCGCCTCAATGAACTCTCCGGGGCGGCGCGAGCCACGCTAATCGAAGATCGCCTTGGCGAGGCTTTTGACGAAGCTGGCGCTGACGAAGTGGCACGCAGAGCCGGCGGAAATCCTCTTTACATCGAGGAGCTGTGTCGAACGATTGGCGAGGTCGGCTGGGATGCAACGCCCGCGACAATTCGCGACAGTGTGGTTGCGCGCATCGATAGGCTTAGTCGGCGGACCCGAGCAGTTCTGCAGCGCGCAGCGGTGATCGGCGAGTCTTTCCGCTCAAGCATCCTCGAGGAACTCGTGGGCTTGGCCGTTGGCCCCTACCTCGAAGAACTCGTAGAAGAAGGACTGCTGGTCCAAGGCGGGCGGGCTGACGCGCAAAGCCAAGGCGGCGACTTCGCCTTTCGACATGGCCTCATCCAGGAAGTTGTCTACTCGTCGCTCTCTGCTGCACCACGTCGCGCAACCCATGCAAACCTAGGAAAACTCTTAGCGCTGCGATCCAAGTCAGGCCTTGATGAGCCGCCCGCCATCGTCGCCACGCACCTTGAATTGGGCGGCGAGGACATCGCCTCGGCCACCCAGTGGCTGCGCGCAGGCCGAGTTGCTCTATCGGCCTTTGAGACAGCGAGCGCCCGCGACGCCTATACGACTGCAATCGCCCTACTGAGCAGCCAGGAGGCCCAGGACGACACGACAAGAGCCCTGCTACGCGAAGCGTACTTTGGCCGCGCCCGGGCATTTCGCGACTTGGGCGAGCCCGAATCCCAAGGCGCCGACCTCACTTCACTTGAGCCGCTCTGCGATGCGGACAGCGCCGAAGAGGCAGAACTCGTTGTCCACGTTGCCGAGCGACTGCTTCGCAAGGGCGTTTTTGATCAAGCGATCGAACGAGCCGAGCGCGCCTACGAGATTGCCAAAGAAGCCGACGTGCCGCTCATGCAGGGCGAAGCGCTCCGTGTGATTGGCGAGGCGTTAGAGCGCACTGGCAACTTCGAAGCCGGCCAACAACGAGCCGAAGAGGCTCTTGATATTTTTGAGGCCCTTGGGGTTCGAAGCTTCGAGACCCGGGCGCGCATCAGCCTGGCTCGCAACTTTCTTATTCGAGCGCGCTACGCCGATGCCAAGGCGATGTACGAGCCCATTATCGCGGAAGTGCAGCGCAATCGCGATCCCGGGCTCGAGCGCATTGCAAGCAACCACCTTGCCGTGATCCATATGTGCCTTGGCGAGTTCGAAGACGCCATGCGCTGTGCACAGCGAAGTGTGAGCATTTGCGAAGCCGATGGCGACCAAGCCCGAGCTGGCGACAACCTCTCGGTATGCGGAATTATTCTGAATGAGGTGGGCCAATACGAGGTTGCGAAAACCTATTTCGAGCGCGCCCTTGGGCTGCACCGCGAGACTAAGTCGCGCTGGAGCGAAGCCGACTCGCTTATCTACGCAGGTACAAATGCCGTGATGCTGGGCAACACCGCCCTTGGACTAAAACGGCTCAACTTGGCGTATCAATATGCCGGCGAGATTAAGTCCCCCTATGTTCTGATCAATGCAGGGATTGGGATGGCCGAAGCGCTGCTGATGCGGGGCAAAGCTGGAGATACCCAGAAGGCTAACGACTTCGCGCTAAAGGCGGCGAGCCGAGCCGCGAGCGCATCCCTGGCCGGCGCTCACGCGATGGCGCTGTGTCGACAAGCGCAAGCGCAGCACCGCATGGGAAACCTCGACGAGGCGCTCGAACTCTCGACACAGGCGATGGAGATTCTAGACACGCAAACCAACGTCGAAGGCTCGGAGGAAGAGATTGTCTATACTCACTATCAATTGCTGGACGCCAGCGATTCGGCCAACGCCGAATCCACGCTAGGTCGCGCAATTGCCGGGTACGAGCGCAAACTCGCAGCCCTTACCGACCCAAGCTGGCGTGAGAGTTTCTCGGACGCAGTGCCAACCAATCGCGCTCTCGTTATTTTGAGCGAGCAGACGACAAAGTAGTCTAAGACTCACGGCTTTTAGGCCACGCGCCTAGCGAATCCAGCCGCCGCCCTGCACCGTATCGCCGTCGTAGAAGACAGCAGCCTGGCCTGGAGCGGCAATGGCATCGGCTTGCAGTTGGACCACCGCAGTCTCGCCATCGGGGAATACCGTTGCCGCGACCGGCGCACCTCGGTGTCGCAATTGCACCATGGTCTCAAGCTCGGCCCTGGGTTGTTCAATAAACCAGCGAACACCCTCAATGGTAAATCGCGGAGCCGGAGCCTCGCCCGCAGGCCCAACGATGAGCCGGTTGCCGGGTACATCGAGGCGAGTAACGTAAGCGGGCCCGCCGCCGGCAAGCTTTACATCGCCAATGCCGCGCCTTTGCCCGATGGTGTAGCGGTGAACGCCTTTGTGACGGCCAACGACCTCGCCCTCTTCGGTCACAATGTCGCCAGCGATTGGCAGGCTAAGACCACGCTTGGAGGCCGCTTTTTCGACGAAGCCGGCGTAGTCGCCATCGGGGACAAAGCAAATCTCCTGAGAATCTTTCTTAGTCGCATTTGGTAGACCAAAGCGCTCGGCCATTTTGCGAGTCTCGTCTTTGTCGTAGCCTCCCAAGGGGAACTGGATCGAAGCGAGTTCGCTGGTTGGCATCGAGAAGAGAAAGTAGCTTTGATCTTTTTGCCGATCGACGCCACGGCGCAGCAATAGGCGATCGCCATCGGTCTCGATGCGCGCGTAGTGCCCAGTAACCAAGGTCTCGGCACCAAGCTGCCTAGCGCGACGCAGAAGTGGGGTAAATTTGATGCTCTGATTGCACCGGATGCACGGATTTGGCGTATGCCCTCGAAGATAGGTATCGACAAAATCATCTACAACGGCTTCTTGAAACTCATCGGCAAAGTCGACGACATAGAAAGGAATGTCGAGAACATCGCAAACCTTGCGCGCATCGGTAATGTCGCGGGGCCCGCAGCAGCGACCACTTGCAGCGGTGCTTCCCTGGGCGTCGTAGAGGCGCATGGTGATGCCAATAACTTGATGGCCCTGCTCGACGAGGAGAGCGGCTGCGACGGCACTATCCACGCCGCCAGAAAGACCGACCACGATTGGTGCATCTGTGCTCAATTGAGTCATGAGAGCCGGCTTGGTATACGCTGCCTCCAACCCTGTCAACATGTCGAATCAACGCCACCAAGTGACTGCAACTCGTCTCTCGCCAGATGGCTATGGCGTGGCATTGCAATGTGAGCCGCGATTGCCCGCGGACGTGGAGTTCTTCGTGCAGGATCTCTTACCCGGAGAGAGCGCGTGGGTCGAGATAGAGCACCAAAGCGCACACAAACCTCAGGTTTGGGCCAAGATCGTCGAGCGCAGCTCCGAACTCTCCGCCTCCCGAGTGCCCCCAGCATGCCCGGCGTTTGGCGAATGTGGCGGCTGCGCATGGCAACATTTAGATCACTCGGGGCAACGCGACGAGAAGCGCAATCGGGTGCAAGCCGTGCTCGACGCGCACTTGGATCAGGTTCCAACCCTGCTGCCGCCCTCGCCTGCGGCCACAACCCAATATCGAAACAAGGGCAAATACGTGGTCGCGAAGGTCGGCGACAGGGTTGTCCTTGGCGCCTACAAGCCCCGCAGTCACGAAGTTGTAAGCACGCTCGCCTGCCAGGTTGTCGAAGCGCCAATTGCCCGTGTCGCCACCGCCATGGCCGAGCATCTCACGGCCCAGCAGCCAGAGATTTATGACGAGAGCACCTCTGGGAGCCAGGGGCTTCGCTACATCATCATTCGCGCTAACGGTGCCGGCGAACTTCTTGTACTCCTCGTTTGCACCAGCGCCACTTCGGCCGCAGATGTGGCCGAGCTTGCCGAGTCGACTCTTTCTGAGCCCGGCGTCGTAGGCGTTCTGCGCTGCGATAACGATTCCAGGGCCGGAGTTCTTCTTACCGAGGCAATCTCACCACTCTGCGGATCGGCCACACTAGGCGAATCCGCATCGGGCTACGAACTCACTCTTGGGCCAGCGGCATTCTGGCAACTCAATCGCACACAAGCCGCAAAGGCCTTTGACGATCTTGCCAAAGAGCTGGCCCTGCCTGCGGCGTCCTATGTCGTCGAGCTGTACTGCGGCGTTGGCGCCATCTCCTTCGCACTTGCCAACGAGGGCTATCGAGTTTTAGGGATTGAGAGCACTTCTGAGGCAATTGCCACAGCGCGTGCGGCCGCGGCAGCTGCCGGCCTTGACGAGAGCCTGAGGTTTCTTGAGGCCGATGCCACCGCACTTGAGCCAAGCCTACTCGCCGAGGCCGATGCAATTGTTGTTGACCCGCCTCGCAAGGGGCTTGGCAGCGCCGGCCGCCAGCAACTACTTCTCGCTAAGCCGCAGGTCATTGCCTATTTAAGCTGCGGCCCCGAGAGCTTGGCCAAAGATCTCGCTGTACTCACGGCGGGCGGCTACACCCTGGAAAGCGTACGCCTCTACGACTTTATGCCTGGAACATCGCAGGTCGAGTCGCTGGCAATACTGCGGCTTGGCTCACAGTCTTCTCCAGCACAGCGTTCCTCATAGGCAAGCGTCCCAAATCCCCTTCGGCCGTTGGGCTTTTGCGAATCAGACACGATTTATCCGATATGGTTTGGGCTCCCAATACGTTGTCTTAGTGCGAGCCCGATGCCTTCTCTCACCCTCACTCCCCCACTGCATGTGATTGTCGAATCATCGGCAAAGTCGCAGCAGAGCCCCGAGGATCGAGCCCTCGAAGGGCACACCGATGCGTGGAACGAGCTTGCGCGCTCGCACAATCGCAAAGTGGTCCTAACGCTGCTCTCGCGTGGCCTACCGCCGGATGTCGCGAGAGACCTTGCGCAAGATGCTTGGGCAAAACTCATCGAGAGGCAACAGCAAGGGCAGTTGCAGGCGATCAAAATGCCTGGCCTTGCCATTAAGCAAGCGCTCTATCTTGCCGGCGACTTGCTTCGCCAACCTCGTGAGGTGGCTAGCGAGTCTGCAGAAGAGCCCGCTGGGCACGATCCACATCCTCGGCTCTGGGCGCGGGAACGTCTCAATCGCGCCAGAGAGGTGCTTCGAAGCTGCACCGCAAATGAGCGCACAATATTTCGCGCATTCTACGGAAGCCCTGGTTCGAGCACGCGCGAAGTTGGCAAGCAAACGGGGCTTTCCATTCAGCGGATTCGGCAAATTCACTGCGAGCTGCGCAAGAAGCTTCGCTTGGCAACGGGCGACGAGGGCGGCGAGTAGCATGCTGCACCCAAGTTCAGAAGAGTTCCTATGGTACACCAGGGCCGGCATTGCCATGAGCTTGCAGGAGTGGCCATCCGAGCGGGCGAAAGCGTTTGAAGCGCACGTTGCCGAATGCCCAGAGTGTGCCGTGCTCCTAGCCCAAGAAGCGGATGCAGAACTCCTTCTCTACGACCTGGCCGACGAGCAGCACGGTACTTCCAGGCCGCGAATTCGGCCGTGGATGTACGCCACCGCTGCAGCCTTGACGCTCTTCATCGTGATTGGCGCACGCGGCTCGTTTGCCGCTCAGCCACAGTCTTCAAACTACAGTCACGAGTCGGCGACCGTCTCCCTCGATGCGGGCATTTTGCTCGCCGACGGCGACATTCTGCCCTCGCAAACCCCATAACCCTCTCGAAAGCTCGTCATGCTCTCAGTCCCATCGCATTGGGGACGGCATCGCTGCGCCATCATTATGGCGCTTGCGGCAGCCGTTCTACTTCCGCAGCTTGGCTCCTTTGGGCTCTGGGAGCCATTTGAACTCGATATCCTGGACGGCAGTATCGACGCCTCAAAGCCGCTAGGGGACGCGGTCAGTCGCTGGGCGGTGCAAAGAGCAGTGCACTTCGGTGAGCCAACCGCATGGTGGGCGCGCATTGCATCGGTGTGCTTTGGCGGCACTACACTCGCTCTAACGTTTGCTTGGGTTTCCCGGGCGACAAAACCTCGTTCCGCAGCGATTGCGACGTTGCTGCTTTTGTCGGCACCGCTATTCCTACTTCAGTCCCGCCAAGCTGTGAGCACGCTGCCGACCGTCGCTGCCAACCTTCTCATCCTGATCGGGACCTCAGAGTTTCTCTTTGCTTCGAAACGCTCACGATACGCTGGCGCTGCACTCGCCGCCGTGGGTACAACAATAGGATGCCTTGCATCGGGTTGGCTCTTTGGAGTTTTCGTACCTGGCGCGGCAGTTGCCATTGCGGCATGTGCCCAGCGCCGATGGCGACTCGCTGGAGCAATCGCTGGAGCGCTTGCACTCTCGCTCGCACTGCTCCCAGACGCATGGCCGGCAATGGCCGCGCGCTGGCATCCAATTGGCAGATTCGACAGCTGGACCATTGCGTTCGAGCATGTCGCCTTCGGCGCCTTCCCTTGGGTCGTAGTTGTCCCCTTTGCCTTGCTACAGGGATCTAGCGTCAAGACCGGTCGTCGTCATTTTGCCAGTCGCCTGGCCGCGTCGTGGGTACTGCTCTCGCTCCTGGTTGGCACCGTGCACTCGTGGCACATGGCTCCGGCCATTTTTCTCGCCCTCCCCGGCTTGGCATATCTCGCCGCCAACTGGATGACGCATGAGGAGCACAAGCCACATCCCCAGCTGCACCAATCACTCCTCCTCGCGATGATGGCCTTAATGCTCGGCCAAGATCTGCGTGCTTTCTCAGACAAGCTTCCGGCTCTCCACCTCCCGACCGAGAGCCTGCAGCATGGTGCAGCAAGTCGCACTATGACACTGCTATTTATTCTTACAGCCATCGCCTTTGGAGTTGCACTTGTCTTGCGTCATCTGCGCTGGGCACCCCTTGTGACCATGCTGCTCACAGTAAGCCTCGTATCGGGCGGTCTTTTTAGCCATTTGTGGATGCCCTCGCTCTCCAAATCCCTCTCGCAGGATGCTCTGATCTCGAACTACCTAACGCTGCGAAAAAGCTCCGAGCCAATTGCGACGATCGGGCCGCCGCCAAGGCTCTTGCAGTGGCGCGTCCCGCAGGCCCAAAGCGTTTCAAAGCGCGAACTACTGCGCTCATTAGAAAGACCAGGTCGCGTCTTCGCTCTCCTACAACGAAACGCCTTTTGCCCACTGCGACAGTTTGCACGACTCCAAAACTCCGATCTACTTGGCCTCGCTGCCAATGCAACACACGTACTAGCGTCCAATCAGGTGCACAAGGCTGAGCCGCGGGCCCTGCGACTTGAGGATTACATTCTCGCCGCAGACCAAGCGGGGCCGCCAACGAGTAGCATGCAAGTCTTTAACGAGACGCTCGTCCTTCGCAAAGTCTCTATGCCCAAGCGGGTCCGTGCAGATTCCTCTTTCGATCTGACCTTGCATTTCGAGGTCCTCAAACGCCCGCGCCGATCTTGGAAGGTCTTCGCGCACTTTGATGGCCCAGGCGCACGGTTTCAGGCCGACCACTGGCCCATCGAGAATCTCTGCCAAAGCAATCACTGGAACGCTGGCGACGTGATCGTGGATACCGTCCGCGCAACAGCCGGTTCGCGCAAGGGCACTCACAAGCTCTGGGTTGGGTTTTTCTATGGCTCACACGGCTCCTGGACTCGCATGCCCGTGAGCTCCGGCGCCCACGAAGATGACCGAGTTCTCGCTGGCACCTTGGACGTCTACTAATGCCCCGTCTAAAGAACATCGAACCGCTCCTAGCCTTTGGTCTCGCCTGCCTTGTTATTCTTCCGGGACTTTGGTCGTTTACGCTTATCGACCCCTGGGAGGGGCACTACGCCGAGGTTGGCAGAAGAATTCTTAGCGGCAACGATTGGATTGCCCTTCGCTGGCAGGCCGAAGCCTTTCATTCAAAGCCGGCTCTCACGCCATGGCTAATTGCCGCTAGCATGCACCTGCATGGCCTTGCTAGCGATGGCGGCTTTTCGGGTGAACTTCTAACCTCGCCCGCCGAGACCGCGTGGGCTGTACGGCTACCATTTGCACTCTTTGGCGTAGGCGGCATCATGGCTGTATGGCTTGCGCTTCATCGGCTAGCGTCTAGGCGGGCCGCTTGGATTGGCCTCATCGTGTTGGCGACGACACCATTCTATTACTTGGTCTCAAGGCAGGCGATTACGGATATGCCGATGGTCGCCTCCGCCACCGGAGCCATGTCATTCTTCGCCTTGGCGGTCCTGGAAGGCGAGCGCCCGATGCCTACGATCATTCGGCGGCTCTCTCTTGGCCACCTCATTTTGGCGACGATCGTTGCAGCCTCGCTTCTGCAAATCGCCTACTGCCTGTTCTACTTTCGCCAAATCGATGTCCTTGGCCCGGGCATGCACGGACTTAATCCGCGCCTGTGGCTCGGCGCACTTGCGATTGCAGCAACCGCGGCACTCTTGGCCTTGCTACTGCTCGTGTGGCCCATGCGCGCGATGCGCTGTCTCTACCTCATGGTGGCCTATGCGCTACTTGGCGTCAGCATCCTTGCCAAAGGGCCGCCTGGCGTCGTCTTGGTTGTGCTTGTCGCTCTGGCATTTCTCGTTACAACCAAACAACTGCGTCTAATTTTGCGTCTTCGTCCAATCGAGGGCTTTCTCATCATTGTTCTGATCGCCATGCCTTGGCATCTAGCGATCGCCCTGCGGGATGGCCAGCCCTTTCTCACCGAGTACGTCGGCCATCATTGGTTAAAGCGCGCCGGGCAAGGCGTGCATATGGTCAATCGCACTGGCGAAGGCACCTTTACCTACTTCTTTGGCCAACTTGGCTACGGGCTCTTCCCGTGCATTGCCATCGTGCCTGCGGCGCTACTCGCGGGTTGGAGAGGTGCAGTCAAAACCCAACGCGAGCAACTGCGACTGCTAGCGCTTCTGTGGGCCGTCTGCGGCGTCGTGCTCTTCACGATGCTCCGCACGAAGTATCATCACTATGTGCTCCCCGCTGTTCCTGGATTCGCGATCCTAATTTCGCTTTGGATCGACGATGCACTGGGCAGCCCCGAGCGCATCCACCGTGGTGCAATTTGCCTTGGCGCGCTCGCTAGCGCCTGCGTCGGCTACGAAGTGGTTCGCCATCAAGCGAGGTTTATCGAACTCTTTATCTATCGGTACGATAGGCCTTGGCCAAGCGCCGCGCCCTGGAACGTCGACCTCTCGTTGCCTCTTGCTTGCTTCACTGGGCTCTTCCTCGCGTTCGCACTTGGCCTTCTGGTTAGACGCTATGCGCAGTTTGCCGTCGCTGGTCTCCTGGCTCTTGGCACGGTCTTCTCGCTCTTCTTAGGCAATTGCTACATGCCCGCCGCCGCACCGCATTGGGGCCAAGGACAGCTCCACGAGCGCTATTACGCCGAACGCACAATCTATGGCGTCACTCTCAAGTACCCATCCAATGCATCAGTGCTCGGCGATTGGCCAGCCAGCCGAGAGACAATCGTCGTCAATAGCTTCATCCCTGCCTCGCTCAAGCCCGGCACATCGCTAGAGCTCGTGCTTCGCACGCCAACAGCCAAGGCAACTGTCGCGGCGCAGGTTCAATCCATCGCCTCCTCAAGCTTTGCTCTGGCTCTGGGGCCCGCCGAATGGAGGAATGCGTTTGACGCTGGCACGACCACTGCTAACCCTGGGCAAGGGCCCATCATTTCTATCGATGCCGATCCGCTCATTGCCTGGAACCTGCACTGGCGTTCAGAACTATTCTGGTCGGGAGGGGAATTGTGGTCAAACGATTCCACGGGGCATCGCATGTTCAAACAAGGCCAAGACCAACAATTCGTCAAGCTTCTAAGCGCCCCGCAGTTTCGCGCTCGCGCGATTTATGTCCTAACGGATGCGGCCCACGCCTCGCGCCTGCGCCCGCTCCTCCCAAGGGACGGCAGCCACCAACGTGTCGAGCCCACGGAGCCAAGCTCCAACAAGTTTCGACTCTTGCGCTTGCCGCCAAACCAAGCCCCCTAAGCACTTGGCGTCCAAGCTTGCCGAGGCCGGCGCCCTTCTAGCGAAGGTAGCGGTCAAGGTATACCGAGAGCGCCTCGCCGTCGACCAAAGTGATCTCACGCTCAAACGGGAAGCGCCCAGCATCGGTCGTGATCTCGCCCTCAAGCCGATAGGTTTCGGCCGAAATAACCAATGGCCAACGGGCCGGTGCCCCAACCTCGCCGTTCTCGTAGTACTTGCGAAAGGTGCCCAGAGGCTCACTGCTGCCGCCGCGTTCAAATAGGTCGACCTGTAGTTCTACAAGCCTTCCTGGCACCGCATCCTGAAAGCGGAAGACCAATTCACAGTCGGCGGACTCCACCTGGCAGGTCTTCGCTCCAAAGAAAACCACGGCGGCTACGAAAGCGATAGAGATCAGACGTTTTGCCGCAGGGGGTAGCGAAACCATAGGCCCCGAAGCTACGCGTGCAAACCCGTTCTGACTAGGCATTTGCGTGCACACCTGGCTGTGGTATCTACGACCCCGCATCGGGGCAGTGGCGAAATGGTATACGCGGGAGACTTAAAATCTCCTATCCGTAAGGATGTGCGGGTTCGAGTCCCGCCTGCCCCACCGGCAACAACCGAGGTCCTTATGCGTGTACTTTCATCGACGTTCTTCGCCCTCTCCATTTTTCTCGTGCCTGCCGTCTTTGGCTGCGGAGACAATGCTTCAAAGACAGCCGAGGCGGATGCGGCGCCAGACCAAGTGGTCTCTGTCGACAACTGCACCTACGAAGATGTTCCCGCAACATCCGGCGCCGGTGGCACGGTTACCGCGGCCCCCTTAATCGCAGGTGCCGCCGAGGCGATTCTCGATATCCCGGTGGGCACTGCGCTTGGCGCCTACACATCTCGCGCAGGCTTTCTGGGCACCGCCGGCAAAGTTGACCTCAGAAGAGTTCCACTCTCCGGATCATTTAACCCATCCCTCGGTGTGGAAAGTGCTCCGCGAGTAAAGGCCCTCTACCTAGAAGCCGGCGACGAGCGCACCGTCATCGTTCGCTTGGACCTAGGTCTTCTATACGAGGGGCTCCTCTTCGATGTCGAAGAGCGCCTTGGCGAAGACTTTCACGGCAAAATCATTCTCAGCGCGTCCCACAGCCACTCGGCGTGGGGGCAGCAAACCGGTAGTTTCATCTTTCAAGTTGGCCTAGGCCCGTTCCGCGAACTGGTCTACCGCCGCTACGTCGATGCGATCGAGGCCGTTACCCGCGAAGCCATCGCCAACGCCCGTCCCGCAAAAATTGGCATCAAGTCGGATATGAGCTTTGACTCGGGCCATGCGATCACTCGCGATCGCCGCGGCGAGAACGATCACCTCACCGATGGCCCTAAGAAAGACTCTGCCTTCTACATGATTCGCGTAGATGGCATTGACGATGTTGGCATTGCCGCACTGCCGGTCTATGGAGTTCACGGCACCATCATGGGTTCTGACAATCCATTTGCCTCGGGCGACGCACCCGGCGGCGCCGAACGCTGGCTTGAAGAGCAGTTTGATAACCAAGTGATCGTCATGCACTTGCAGGGCGCCGGCGGCGACGTATCTCCTCGCGGCTATGGCCAACTCGACTGCGCAAACGAGCCAGGCAACGCGGGCGACCCATGCTTTAACTGGCTATCCATCGAAGGCCACGGGCGCGTAGCCCTACCATCGCTTTTGCAAGCCTATGAAGATGCGGGTGATGCAATGGAGACCGAGCTGGCCATGGAAATGATGACTCAGTCGATTGAGACCGGGCCAAGCCCAGAGACGTTCACCATCCGCGATGGCGCTCTGAGCTATGCGCCCTTCGAGCGCGATCGCGAAGCCGACCGAGAAATCTACGATGGCAGCGGCGCCATCCTCTCACCCATCGACGAGTTTAATGCTCCGATTGGCGCAGCGCTTTGCGAAGCCGATTTAGACAACGTTGACACGGCGTACCCACTCTTCCCGCTTGGCCTCATGCCGGGCACCGACCTGCTCCCTCCATACGGCGCCTGTGTACGCGTCGAAACCGCTGCAAGCATCCTCGGTGATCTTCTTAAGCTCGAGAGCGAAGGCGTCGACGAGACTCATCCGGTTTGCCAGTCGACTCGCACAACCATTTCCGCGCTTCGCCTTGGCGACTACATGCTCGGCACCATTCCCGGCGAACTCACCGTGATGCTCGCCGACAAGATTCGCGCCGGCGCACCAGTCGACGCCGACAAGACCATTCTTCTTGGCTACGCCCAGGGCCACGTGGGTTACTGCCTCACCGCAGACGATTGGCTACTCGGCGGCTACGAGCCTTCAATTAACATCTGGGGGCCACTTGAAGGCGAGTACATCGGCGAGAAGCTCATTGATTTAATGCCGCAAGCTCTTACCCCCGAGCGCGAAGACGCCGCTGGTGGTGGAGCCAAGCGGGTTGCAACCAACGAGGTGGTCGACGATCTAATCTTCGACGAGCCAGCACCAATGTCGGGAGTTATTCCTGCGGCCATCCCAGAAAAAGTCTGGCTTCGAACAGGGCCTGCTGCCACCGCGCAGCCGGCTGCCGTCATTCCCCGAGTGAGTGGGCTGGCAACCTTTGTCTGGATCGGCGATGACCCGAAGACGAAGACTCCCGAAGTCACCCTCGAGCGCGAAACTTCCCCCGACGTCTTCGAGACCATTCGTCGACGCAGTGGCCGCGTGCTTCGCTCAAGCGATATGCTGCTGATGTACACACCACAGCCGCTGCGCCGCGAAGACAACGATCCGCAAACGCACTACTGGGCAGCAGAGTGGCAAGCCGTACCTTGGCTCGGTTCACAGATCGAGGGCAGAAACCTTGACGGGCTCGAGAGCCGCGCTGGTGTCCCGCTCGGCCGATACCGCTTTCGCGTCAAGGGTCTTAACTTCGAGATCACAAGTGACATCTTTACGGTGACCGAGGCCGACCTCGGCGTGACTCTCGCCCGCAGCGGTAGCAACTTCGAAGCTTCGATAGCCATCCACGCGCCCAAGGGCTTTCGCCTTCTCGACATGGACTTGCCTTCGAATGCGCCGGTTCCTGTTCGCTCTGGCGTCTTTGATGTCACCCTCCAAACCAGCGGGGCTCCAATGACCTTTACCGGGGTTTCAAGCGATGCCCAAGGCAAGATCACCGTCGACGCAGGGCTCCAAGCGGACCTGGTGACTGGCGTCACCGTGACCGATGCATTCGGCAATATTGGTAGCGACGATCTTTAAGCATTCGTCCAGCACAGGCCACGTTGCGCTACACTCGGCCTGTGTTTCGCTATGCAGTACTCGCCTCCCTTGCGGTAACAACATGCCTCCTCGCCTGTCGCGACGACGTTGAAGGCCCCGAGGGCAAGGCGGATTCTGGCATCGGTGACTTCGATGCTGCACCACCCGAACACGCAGCGCCAACCGCCGCAGGCATCGCCTATTTCGCAAACATTGGCGACGAGCTCTCTGGGCAGAGCCTCGTAAACGCGCTGCACACCAAACTGGCCAACGACCACAACTCGATCTCATTTGATGCCCTCTACGATGCCTACGAGACCCTCGATGCGGGTCGCGATGGCTGCAATGGCATCTACGATTTCTACTCACAAAAATGTTGGACACCGGAGCAAGCTTGCGGCGACTACACCCAGGAAGGCGACTGTTTTAATCGTGAGCACAGCTGGCCAAAATCTTGGTGGGGCGGCGGCACCGGCCCAGACCAGCACGAGGACCTCGTGGCAGTCATCCCCGCCGACGGCTACGTAAACAACACGCGCTCGCAGCTACCACTTGGATCGGTCATCAGCGCTAGCTACACCTCCACAAATGGCAGCAAGCGCGGGCTTTGTAACGTTGCTGGCACCGCGCCAGGAAGTGGCTGTTTCGAGCCTCCCAATTCGCTCAAGGGCGACTTCGCGCGAATCTACTTTTACATGGCAGTTCGCTACGAGGGCGAGTTCTCGTGCTGTGCCGAACCTGCGGTAAACGGCGCCGACATCGTTGCGTGGCAAGAAGAGATGTTGCGCGGCTGGCACAGCCTTGACCCGGTTTCCATCGACGAGCGAAACCGCAACGAGGCGGTCTTTGGCATTCAACGCAACCGAAATCCCTTTGTCGACTACCCGAGCTTTGTCGAGCGGATCGAAGACTTCTAGCAGCCGGCGTTAATCAACCGAGCACGCCAGAATTTTACTTAGTTGGCAAAACGGCCGGCCAGTCTCTTCACGCCAGGCATTAAACGCGCCTTGCACCCGCGCCAGATCGCGCTTTGCCGTAGGCATCTTCTCGACGACGCGAGCCGTTATAAGCGCTCGCACCACATCGGACGTTAGGAGAAAGGTATCCTTGCCAACTTCACGCAGAAAGACGCTGCGAGTAAACCCACCAAGCCGTGTGCCCCGCTTGTGAAGGTCGTCCCACAGGCCGACAAGGTCCTCATCGGGCCACTGCGCCAAGTAGGCGCCAAACGAGCCCCACTCATTGCACACCTCAAAGACAAAGCGCGCATTGTCTCGGACCGCAGCAAGCTTGGAGCGATTGCGAATCACCCGGGTATCGGTCGCCAACTCATCAAGATCTTCCTCGTCCATCGAGGCGACGGCCATGATGTCGAAGCTTTGAAATGCTTCTTCGAACGAGGGCCACTTGGCGTCGACGATTTTCCAGACGAAGCCGGCGCGAAAGATGTTCTTTGCCATCGAGGAGAGAATTCGATCGTCGGGGACTAAGGCTAGGAGCGCTGGATTAGGGAGTGGCGGTAGCATGGAATGCAATGCTGTACGGCCTTTGCGGGCGACGGCGCGTTTGTAGATGCTTTCGAATGCTGGGATGGCTGTAGTGCTTGGTTTAGGGGCGGTTGATCGAGTTTTGAATCCCACGCGGGAAGCGTACTTTGCAATGGCTGGCTGTGTTGGGTGGGGGGGCTGCGTTGGGCTGGGGGCTTTCGTTTTCTTTGCGCGCGGTATGAGCTGCTTTGCTCCTTGATGAATTCCGAGGGTTCTCCGATGCGTTTTAGTACGCTTCGAGATTGGTGGGATGTGTCAGGTTCGCGGCTTTGGGTGGTTGTGTGGCGAGGGGCGCGCATGGCACCGCGTCTGACAGCCTCCGCTTCGTGCTCTGCGCCGCAGGCGTACTCGGGCAGGAGGAGTTCCGAGGGCTGACCGAGCGATCGTACTACTCGGCTTCGAGATCTGCGCGTTTGCTGCCAGCCACGTTGCCGCCGCTGACGATGACTTCGGGGCTTCTACGTCGCAACGTTTGTTGCTGAGCATGAGCAATGCCCACGGGCGACGCCGACATTGCTGCCAGCCACGTTGCCGCCGCTGACGATGACTTCGGGGCTTCTACGTCGCAACGTTTGTTGCTGAGCATGAGCAATGCCCACGGGCGACGCCGACATTGCTGCCAGCCACGTTGCCGCCGCTGACGATGACTTCGGGGCTT
>TARA_R110002096_G_scaffold16898_12_pt1 | contig 86468 bp, 69 predicted proteins | sample TARA_R110002096 | Tara Oceans TARA_R110002096 (sample SAMEA4397295) | marine metagenome | biome: Polar Biome; feature: [DCM] deep chlorophyll maximum layer (ENVO:01000326); material: water (ENVO:00002006), including particulate matter (ENVO:01000060) such as... | depth 35 m
CAAAGCCCGCCAACGCCAATCGCGCCAACGCCAATCGCGCCCAAAGCCCGCCAACGCCAATCGCGCCAACGCCAATCGCGCCAACGCCAATCGCGCGCCAATCGCGCCAACGCCAATCGCGCCAACCGCCAATCGCGCCAACGCCAATCGCGCCAACCGCCAATCGCGCCAACGCCAATCGCGCAATCGCGCAAACAAAGCGCAGTCGAACGCCACCTCGAATCGAACACCCAAGGTTGGGCTCTTGATTCAGCGAGATTGCACAGCAGTTTTCCGCGTGAAACACGCAAAAAGAAAGGCGCCCGAAGTACTTCGGACGCCTTCTTTAGCATGTCGCGCTACCTACTTAGCGCTGTATCGAATCCACGGCCCAGCGGTAAACGGGAACGCGGCGTCGTAGTGCACGTGAGCGACATACCAGAGGGCAACGTCGGCGCCATCGAGCGGTTGCTCATTTACAAAGGCTGCAGGGTAGGGCTGCGCGCCAACAGCGTTCTTTGGCGTGAACGGGGCCCATTCGCCTTCTTGGTAACGAAGCGCGAAGACTTCGGCGTCTTCCCACTTGTGTGGGCGAATCGAAACTTGTGCGTTGGAGCCAAAGTCGATTTGGCGCCACACGGCTCCGTCTTCATCCGCATCGTTGCCAGCTGGATACCAACCCTCTTCGGCCATGCGCTGCCAGCCACCTTCTTCAAAAACTTCGACGGCGTCATTGTCGGCACCGTGCACATCAAAGTCGAAGCGCCAGTGTGGATGGTAGGCGTGGCCGTCGTGGATGCCGTTGCCGTAAATGGTGAGCAGCGGCGCCATGCGTCCATCTTCGTGGAATCGCCAAATTTGTGTGTAGCGGTATGGGCCGGTTTCAAAGTCGGCAAGTAGCTCAAAGCCACCGCGAAACTGGTTGATGCGTGGCGAGCCAACAAGTGTGCGCAAACCGAGTGGCATCCAAAAGGGGCCGTGGGTTTCGCCGCCGTCTTCTTCGAGTTCGAAGTCTTGTCGTTGGTGGTCGATGGTAACGAAGGGCAGGGAGCCCTCACGTAAAACACGCTTGCCCTTGTAGTCGGCAAGATAGATGTGAAGCCCCGACGAGCTGCTCACTCGCCAATGGACCTTCCAATTACTCTGATTGATGGACTCGTTCATGTTCAATCCGCTCTTAATTCTTGGTCGTTACCAGTTGTGTCCGGAGACGACTTCGGTGACTTGCGCATCGAGCAAATCAACGAGGGCGACGAGGCTAGGGCGGGTGCCCGGCTCGCCAAGAAGTACTGCTGCCGTGCGGCGATTGTGACTAAGCTCGGAGGGCTTTTGACTCCAGTAGTGCATAGCGGCGATCGGCACTTCGCCAAGCACAAGTTGGTCTCGAACTCGCACATCGGCAACGGCAATCTCCATTGCTGCTTCTTCTTCTTCAAGCGCCAACATTGGTTGTGAGCGATTGATCGAGAGGTCTCGCACTTGGCAGGCGTCGAGGTCTACGTTGGCTTCAACGCACCTGTCAGCTGAGTAGTCGTAGATCACAACACGGGCAATGCGCCGGGCATCGGCAGGTGCTGTCTTTAGCGCAAGTGGCTCCACTGCGATCACTCGATAGCGGCCAATCTTCGCCATGCTTGCGAGACGATTGTCCTCTAGAAGAATTCTTAGGCTATCTGCGCGCTCGCCCTCGGTTAGAGCGGAGAAGAGTTCGGCCAGATCTACAGTCTTGCTCTTGGCAGACGTTCGCTTGGCAGTCTTCTTGGCAGCTGGCTTCTTCACAGCTGCCTTCTTCGCCGGTGCTTTCTTGGCAGCTGGCTTCTTCACAGCCGGCTTCTTCGCCGGTGCTTTCTTGGCAGCCTTTTTCGCAGCCGGTTTCTTCGACGCAGCTTTCTTCGCTGGCGCTTTCTTCGGCGCAGCCTTCTTCGCGGGCGGCTTCTTCTTCGCCACAGCCTTCTTGGCCGTTGCCGCGGGTTTCTTCTTCGCAGGAGTCTTTTTCGCGCGTGCCATAGGACCGGACTATATACACGGTCTTGCAGCCGGGCCTCTTTCTGACGAACAGCCCACAGACAACGACTAGTACGATCATTCCCCACAACATCTCGCCCCGCGCAAAATTGCCCTCTAGCAAGATCGTTTCGGTGTACGGCGCGTACTCAATTCCATGCACAAGACTCGCTTCCTATTTGCGTCCTTGGTTCTAAGTGCGGCTGCTTGCCAAAGTGCTCATGCCGATCGAATTGCTTCCAGGCGAGTTGCCGCACCCATGCCGGTGGTCGTGCCTGTAGAAGCTCCGTATAGCGTTACAATTGTTGGCGAAAATGGACGCGAACTCGACACCTATAGCCAGGGCAAGCGGTTTTACGTGCATGGACAAACCGGCCAGCGCTACGCAATTCGAGTCGACAATCCAACCAATCGCCGCGTAGAAGCGGTGGTCTCTGTCGATGGATTGGACGTCATCGATGGCGAGTCTGCAAATTTTCGCACCAAGCGTGGCTATATCGTGCCGCCCCGAGGTTCGGTCACTATCGATGGATTTCGGGTTTCAACCCAAGCGGTTGCAGCCTTTCGTTTCTCGTCGGTAAGCAACTCGTACGCTTCTCGCAAAGGCAAAGCGCGCAATGTAGGAGTTGTGGGTGTTGCTCTTTTTGAAGAGAAGGCACAGCCACAAATGATCGTGCCTCGCGTTGCTCGCGACTTTGATTCACGCAAATCAGGCCGAGCCAAGCCTGTACCTCCACGTTTTGATGATCGTGGCTCGTTCGATGAATCTGCAAGTGCCTCAGCAGATGCACCACGAGCAACTGGCAAGCGATCAATTCGGCCACAAGAGCCACGTCGCGAACGTCCAGGCCTTGGCACCGAATTTGGGGAGAACCGCTCCTCAGCCGTCACCTTCACCAAGTTTGAGCGCGCCAATAAGAACAAGCCAACATCAATTGCCGAGCTGCGTTACAACAACGCGCAAGGGCTCCAAGCCCTTGGAATTCGTCTTAGAAACGCAACCTTGGTTGATGGCAACGAGCTGGCGATTCGCGAATCCGCCAGCGCATTTCCGGAAAGCCCATACCGGAAGAGCTTCGCAAAGCCGCCAAGGTAGCGAGCGCGAGTGGTAGGCCGAAAGCCGCTATCGGTCATCTGATCGGTTTCTAAAGGCTTTATTGCTACACTCTTCCTACTCGTGGATCAGGTTCCAGTACGCATGCCCACCCAAGAGTTGGGGGATGGCAAGTACAAGATCATTCGCCGCCTAGCGGTGGGTGGCATGGCGGAGATCTACCTTGCGGAGGCCGCAAACATTCACGGCTTTCGCAAGAAGGTCGTGATCAAACGCATCCTTCCGCAGTACGCAAATCAAAGTGGCTACGTCGAGATGTTTCTCGATGAAGCTCGCTTGGCCGCACGGCTCAATCACGCGTCCATCGTGCAGGTCTTTGACATCGGGCAAGATCCAGAGGGCGTCTTCTTCACGATGGAATACGTCGAAGGACGTGACCTCTCGGAGATTCTCGGTGCCTGCTATCGCATCAATCGATTGTTAAAGCTGGAAGAGGTCTTGGCAATTCTTATCCCCTCTGCCGAAGCACTGCACCACGCACACGAACTGCGGGACGACACAAATCAACTCTGTAATCTCATCCACCGCGACGTAAGCCCATCCAATATTCTTGTCACCCAAGAGGGGCGAGTAAAACTCCTCGATTTTGGCGTTGCAAAGTCCAACGCGCAGCAGCGCGAGACGACCGGTGTTTCTCTTAAAGGCAAGTTTGGCTACATGTCGCCAGAGCAAGTGCAGGGACATGCCCTGGACAGGCGTGCCGACATCTTCTCATTTGGCGTGGTTTTGTGGGAGCTGTGCACAGGACGCAGGCTCTACCCTGGAGGCAATGACCCGTCGGTCCTCTTAAAGATCATAAACGAGCAGCCTGGGCCGCCCTCTGCGCAACGTTCCGATCTGGCGCCCCAGCTCGATAGCATTTGTCTTAGAGCGCTTTCTCGCGACCCAAATCAGCGGTACGGCTCCATGCAGGAGCTAATTCACGACCTCGACGACTTCGCCAAAGAAAACGGCATCGTGACAAATTCGCGAACCCTCTCTCGACTGCTCGATGATGTATTTTCCGAGTATCGAGCTACCGAAGCGATTCCAGCGCAATCGTATGCACTGCCGCTGCCTTCGCAACAGGTTGTGCCAGTGTCGGTGCCAGTGCAGCAGCAGCAGCCATACCAAGGCTCGGAGCCGTACGCTGCTCCTGGCTCTCAGTCGTTTGGACTCGGTGGTGGACAGCAGCCGTATTCCAATCCCTCGCCTTCGGCCAGCATGCCCTACCAGATGGCAAGCTATGGCGACGCCTCGTCGGTTCACCCGGCCGCGAACCGGGCGCGTTGGCCGATTGTTCTCGCGGGCATCGCACTCTTGACGGCCGGCGTTGCCGCAGTTCTCGCATTCGGTTCGAAGTCGGATGGCAGCCCAACCCATAACGTCGTTACTCCGGTGGACGCGCCAATCGTGACCGAACCCTCGACGGTTCCAACTGTCGCGCCATTGCCCGAAACCGCAGATGCGACACCGTCGCCGGTCGAGCCTGGCGTTATCGCGCCTGGTGTTGTCGAGCCTGAGGCTGATGCCTCGGTCAAAGAACCCGCGGCAGCCCCCCCGCGCACAGACACTCGCAAAAACAAAGCGCGTCCCAAAGGCTCTCGCAATACCTCAACGAACAAGCGGCCAAAGGGGAATGACAAGCCAAAGGGTGGCAACGACGATGCTTGGGACCCAAACTCACCGTTTGCGCCCGAATAGCTTCACGATTCTTTAGTACCCAATATGTCTTTTCACCGAATTTCGTTCGCGACTACCGTTCTGGCGGTTCTTCTTTCGGCCTCTGCTGGCCACGCTGAGAAAAAACAGGATGCGTCCTCATACTTTGCCAATGGCCTTCGGCTGTACGCTGAGAAAAATTATGAGGAGGCCGCCGTCGAACTTGAGAAGGCCTACGAAGCGGCACCCGAGCAACGAACCCTCTTTGCGTGGGCGCAAGCGGTGCGGCTCTCGGGCGACTGTGAAAAGTCGCGCGAGCTTCTGGCTAAGTATGTCGCCAACGGAGCCAACCGAAAACAGTCCAAGGCGGCATTCACGCTCATGGAAGATTGCACTCCAGCCGCCACCAAAGATCCGAACTCTTCTGATCTGCTAACCGAAGCTGTCGATGCCTCGACAAAGTCCGGTACAACAAAGCCCGGTACAACGAAGTCCGGTACAACGACAGATGGCACAACGACAATCGCAACGGCTCCTCCGAAACCCAAGGCAGAACCAAAACAAGCTTCGGTTACGCCTTGGTACAAAGACTGGGTTGCTGTCGGGCTTTTCTCTGTCGGGGCTGTCGGGCTTGGCGTAAGCGGCCTTAGTTACTCTAACGCTCTATCTCTCGAAGCCGATGGCGAGGCGAATGGAGTCTCCTACGATGAATTCTTAGACTTTCAAGAGCGAAGTGAGAGTAAGCGAACCCTGGCACTGCTAACCGGTGCGGCCGGTGCGGTCTTTGTTGGAGCAGGGGTAACGTATTTGCTCTTACGAGACTCGTCGCCGTCGCAAGAGTCGGCCGTCTCGGTGCAAATAGACGCAGAGAGCGCGGGATTCGCGTTCTCTGGGCACTTCTAGTCTGGGTACTTCTAGCGCAAGCCGGTTGCTCAGTCGCGGGCAAGGCGCGCTGGTGGGCTCGCAAGGCGCAATAAAGTTAGGGGCAGTTGTCGAAGGGATTCTTCATGCCATCGACACATTGCTTGGTGCGAATGGTTTTTAGCTTGCACAGAAACACTTCGTTTTTGCCATCAAACCTTACTTTGACCGAACCGTCGCCATAGCCGCGCAGCCGACATCGCACTGTGAGATCGGTGCCCGCTTCCCTGCGAAGATTAAGTCCGTCACTGCCGGCATAGGCCTTGTCGATCACAAGACGCGCACCGCGGGGGCGAGTGATGATTGTAACTTCGACATCGCCTGTGAGTGTTGGCTGCTTTGCCGATGTAAAGGGAGACTTCGCGAGCCGCGGACCAGAATCGGTCACCTTGCCTGTGCGAGGAATGCGCGTCGTAGCAAGCTTGGTCGTGGCAGAGCCAGCATCCAGAATGTCTTCGGTCACAGGCGCCGCATCCTCGGTGAATCTCTCAACGATGGCAGCTACGCTTGCGTCTGCTGGCACGGCCAAGGCAACCGCAGGCGGCTTCTCGTCGCCTCTAGTGAGCGCGTAGGCACCAACGCCTCCACTTACGAGCAGAAGTGCTCCGAACACCGCCACAAGCCGCAGATTGGTAGCTCTTTCGGGTGCGGCATCATCAGGCTCGACCGGATCAAAGACCGGAGCTGCCGAGGTGCTTCCCCGTTGAAGAAAGGCTGGGTCGGTTACGCGACTGCTGCGCCGCGAACGAGGCGGCACCGAGCTACGCCCATGGCGCTCAATGTCGCGAACGCTGGTGATTTGCTGTGAGGCTTGATCGGCCGGGTCCGGCTGGGCAAGGTCCACCTCGGGAATGGTGTCGTATTGCTGTTGCCGGACGAGATTGGCCGAGTTGCGCTCTTGTTTAAGCAAGAGCGGCAAATCGAGCTCGGTCCGGCTGGTCGCCTCTTCAAGACCATCAAGCAGCTCTTGCATGGTTTGGAAGCGCTGGTTGCGGTCTTTGTGCAGAGCGCGCATGACGACGTTTTCAAGGTCAAGGCTCACCGAGAGATCTGGCTTTACCTCGCGAAACGGCGCCGCATCGTCGAGAATCTGCATCGCCAGAGTGCTAACCGTTGTTTCACCTTTGTGCGGAACTTTCCCTACGAGCATCTCGTAAAGAATAATTCCTACCGAGTAGATGTCGGCTCGCACATCAACGTCAACGCGTCCAGAGGCTTGCTCGGGAGACATGTATTCGGGAGTTCCGAAAACCGTACCAACTTTGGTAAGCCTGGCTGTCTCGTCGTCGTCATCGCCTGGAGGGACTTTGGCAATTCCAAAGTCGACGATCTTGACGAAGTCATCGCGTCCGTCTCGCTTTACTAGGAAGATGTTATCGGGCTTAAGATCGCGGTGAACGATGCCCTTATCGTGCGCGGCCCCAAGTGCGCGCGCCATTTGCGCAATCACCCCAAGTGCGCGGGCCAAGGGAAGAGGCTGGGTTGTGCGAAGAAGCCTTGTAAGGGTTTGGCCCTCAAGAAACTCCATGACCTGATACGTGAGTCCCGACTTTGTGGTTCCAAAGTCGGTTACGTCAACGATGTTTGGATGACCAATCCGCGAGGCCGCTCGCGCTTCTTGCACAAAGCGCTTGGCTACCGCCTCGTCTGCGGCTACCTCTGCACGTAGCACTTTGATAGCGACCGGCTTCTCGATCACGATGTGGCGGGCGAGGTAGACCATGCCCATGCCGCCTTCGCCGATAAGCTTCTCGATACGGTATCGGCCGTCGAGCTCTGCACCGATAAGTTTGTCGGGATTATTCTTACGCTCATCCAGCACGCCTTGCAGCACATTGGCTACAGCAGATCCTGTAAGCGTCGCCGCGTTTAGCGCTTCGGGGCTAAGTGATTCTGGACCAAAGGATTCGGTGCCAAGGTAGGGCCGAGTTGCCAACTCATCGCTGCCAGACGGCGACGGGTTGCGGTCCCAGGGCAGGCTGCTTGGGGAGTCGCTGCTGCTCAATGCTGCGTCGTCAAAGACATCGCTACTCAATGCTGCGCGGGCAAGCTCGTCGCTGCTGGGTGGCCCAACATCGGCTATGGTATTGACGGCACCTTGTACGAGGGCGCTGCCATCGAACGGACAGAAGCCCTCTTCCGCAAACTCTCGATGGCAAGTTGGGCAAATGCTCAAGCTGCCTCACTCGCAGGGCCGCAAGCCACGCACTGGGGGCGCAGCTCTCGAGGCTCGTTGCAGGTAGCCCGCATCGAAACTAATTGCGAAAGTCGCTGTCGCCGGGAACAGGGGTTTGAAAGTAGGTAAAGACTTCGTTCTTGGCTCCGACCACTAGGCGGGGGCCGCCAAACGCTTCGGCGACAGTAAGGCTCTGGCCAAAGACTTGATTGTCCTGTGGAGTCGCATCGTGAAGGACAATCGGCTGGGCGAATGTGCCTGCAGCTTCGCCAGCGTAAATGTAAACAGAGCCTGCAGACGGGTTGGCACCAACATCGACGGCCGGGTCCGAGATGACCAAGTCATCGCGGCCGTCACCGCCAAAGTCGCCAATGGCGATGGCACTTCCAAAGTTTACGGTTTCGCTAGGTGCAGAAATCAGCGTTCCCGTGCTTGGAGCCGCGACGGTCCAGTTTAAGAAGACGTAAACCGCGTTCTGAGCCGGTGCGCCAACAACAAGGTCGGCTACGCCGTTGCCGTCAAAGTCGCCTTGGCGAAGTAGCGTGCCAAAGCTCGCCTCGCCATTTGGGGCAGTAATGGTCGCGCTTGCTGCTGTTACCGCGAAGCAGGCAGTGGTTGCGAGAGCTGCGGTTGCCAGGGTCGTTCCGGTGGTCACAAGAATTTCTCCGCCAACGCTGATAAGAACTTCTCCGCCAGCAGGCGCATCCACATCGGCGATAAGAATATCTCCGGTGCTGCCACCAAGATTACAATCGGCGGCAACGCCACCAGCTTGGTAGTTGGCAACCAAGTTCAGCTCTTGACCAGAGACCGCAAAGAGGTCGACTCCAGCACTTGCATCCGAGTCACCAAAGGCAATGCCCGATGGAGCTTCGGAACCAGCGAGCTGAATGACCGAGGCTTCTCCTGTCTCCCCCTTCAGCATGTAGAGTGCTGGCGAGCCACTGTTAATCGTTGCCACTGCAACGTTCGGCTCATCTCCGCCAAAGCCCGCTGCGTCCGAGGCCATAACAGCGGGCGTCGGAAACCTGTCCGCCGCAGCGAGTGCGTCTTGCACTTCGGAGGTCACAATCGCGCTGCGCGAGCCGTTCGCATCAACCTTCACTAAGAACAATGCTGGTGGCGACTCGCTGGCAATCACATACTGAAGCTCGCTGCCGCCAGCGTTTACAAGACCAATGCCAAAGCCCGCCGAAGGGGAGCTGGATGGCTCGGTGTCAGTCCGCACCCACACTTGATCTTCAAGGTCGTCAAAGACCCTGTGATCGCAAGAGGCGATAAGTGAGAGAGAGGCGATGGAGAAGACGATGCTGCGAGTTCGCATGGCGACCTTTAGAAGACTTGGAGACTGAGAAAAACTGTTAGAACGAGGGGACACTGGCGGCTTAGAAGCTGCCAGCAATGCCGACGCCGGAGTAGTTTGGCGAGACTTGGGTGTCGAAGGAAATCGCGCGAATGTCGCTTGATCCGGTGCTTGGCTTGCCCTTGTCGCGAAGTGCGTAATAGATGCCAAGCGCCAAGCTCGCGCCGCCTAGGGCGTAACTCACGTTGGCAGCGGTGGCGTATGTCTTGCCACTCTTTAGGCCCCAGCCCAGGCGAGGATCGTTGGAGTCGGGCGGCGGATTGCCTGCGGCGATTTCTGCTGCCAACTCATCTTCGATGTTTTGCGACTCGGTACCAAGGTAGTAACCACCGCCAGCGAACGCCGCTGCAAAGAGGAACGAGACATACGCATCGGCGCGGCTAGGCTCTGGTGCCAGCTTTGCGCGGACCGTTACTTCGGTCTTGCTTTGCACATCGATCTTCGTGTTGTAGCTGCGGTAGCCGGAGCGACGAATGCTCACCTTGTGTTTGCCAGGGGAGAGCGGCTTAAGACAAGGGCCGCGCTTGCAGAGCAAATCGCCATCCACAACAATCTTGTACTTCTCGACGCCTTTGCCGCGAACGTTTACATAGCCAACTTCTGAGCCCTCGATCTGGGCGCTAATTTTGTGGGTCTCGCCGGCGATCACTTCGACTTCGGTTTCAAAGACGTCGTAGCCCTCTTTGGTCACCCAGATCTTGTGCTTGCCAGGTTTGATTTCGTCGCGCCAAGGCGTCTTGCCCTGCACACCAACCGCGCGATCATCGATGTAGATGTCGGCACCTGGGATGTTTGATGTGACGTCTAGGTAGCCTAGGTAATCTTCTTCAGCGAGGCTTGAGACCCAGTAGAAGAGCCGGTTTGGGTCGGCGCGAATCGTCTTCTCGACAGGCTTGTAGCCTTTGCGCTCGATGATGATGAGGTGCTCGCCAGTGAGGCTGCCGTTCCAAGGTGTCTTGCTTAGCGGCTTGCTATCGCGAGTGTCTAGGTAAATGTCTGCGCCCTGTGGGTCGGATTCGATAACGACCAAACCGGGAATCTCGACCTTCTCAAGATCTTTCATCGCCTCAATGGGCTGCGTCGGATCCGTACCATTTGCCTTCATCTCATCAATCGCCTTTTTCAGCGCTTGAATTCGAAGTTGGGTTTTTTCGGCATCTTCCTTACCTGGATCTGCCGCTAAGTACTTTTCGTAGTACGTGAGTGCCTGCGGGTAATCTTTGCCCTTCTCGAAGCAGGCGCCAATGTTGAACAAGAATTGCGCAAACGGCCGTGCCTCGTACGCTGCTTTAAACTGCTCGGCAGCTTCGGCAAACTGCTCGGCCTTGAACAGGGTTTGGCCTTGATCGAAAGCGTCACGAGCCCGGTTAAGGCTCTCGTCTTGAGCATGCGCGGTCTTGCCTGTTGTCCAGAGAGCCACACACGCCATAAAAAGTGTAAGGAGAATTCGCGTTTTCATAGGGAAGATTCCGAGATGTCTGGTTTGTACACCAGACTAGTGGGCCGAAGGCACGTAACTCCAGCCATTGACTAAGCTAGACGGATAGAAATGCTGCCATAACAATTGGCACAAATTGACCTTAGCATTAGGAGGCGTGTGCCAAAGAAAATGGCGTTCGATTCCTAAGACTTGGAGGCATCATACCGATCTTCTCGAGCCCGGTCTGGCACCTCGCGCACACTTAGCTCTTTGCGGTGGTCATGCGCACATTCGCTGAAATATCGTCGCGGCTCGTTCGCGCGCTATTGGCTGGCACACTGGGATCGCGGGTACCGAAGGCAATTCCAAAAAGAATCAGCTCATCGTCGGGAATTGCGAGTTGCTCGCGAAGCAGATCTGGGTACGCAGCAACCGACGCCATCGCACAGGCATCGACGCCTAGGCTCTCGGCCGCAACGAGGAACATGCCGAGCCAGACCCCGACATCGAGGGTTGCGTATTCACCAAGGCGCTTGTCGCGACTGACAATCGCAACGTGGGGGGCGTCAAAGAGTTCGTAGTTTCGCAGCCATGCGTCGTAGCGGCCGGACTTATCGTCTCGGGCAACGTTCATGGCACCGTAGAGGGCGCCGCCGCACTTGCGTCGATGCTGGTTGTAAGGCTCGGGGTAAATCAGCGGGAAATCGATATCCGGCTGTGGCAGCCGACTCTTGGCCGCCGCCACCAAAACCTCACTTAGCTCCTTAGTTTGCGGTGGGGACGTCACCGAAACGCGCCACGACTGGATGTTGCACCAGGACGGCGCCTGCTGAGCCATCGAGAAAAGCTTGTCGATGGTGGCTTGCGGCAAAGGCTCGGGCAGAAACCCTCGAACACTTTGCCGGGACGCGAGAAGGCCAGAGACGACTTCGCTAGGGTTGGGAGCGTCGGACTTAGCCGTCATTGGGCTTGCGCGCCTCTAATTCAGAAAACCGATAGATTCCGGTTGTGTGGCCATCTGAGAAGTGAATTCCGACACCGTAATTTCCAACGAGGTGCATATCGGTGACGATGATGTCCTCGGGGATTTCCGCGTCGACGATGAGCCGCTCACCGGTATCCTCCGACTTGCAGTAGGCGCAGGTGCACCGAAGCCTGAGGGCCCGGGCGGGCCAGACATCGCTCGACTCTTCACTCCAGACAAATGTCACGCGATCTTTGTTGAGACCTTGGAGCTCGATTGGCATGGACATGGTCTCTATATAGTAGGGTGCACATCCCGTGTCCAGTAGACCGCCTAAACCCTCTAGTAAAGCGCCGCGCGCAACCTCTTCTCAAGGCCAGCGCGGTGGTGATTCGCGACGCCCAAACCAATCCAATGGGGGCAAGCAGCGCCGATCCCAGTCCACAACGCGGCGTGATGCTGGCATCAAAGCCGGCGGCATTAAAAGGCTCCGCGAGCCACTCACCTACGCACTTCGCGGTGCAAAGAACGACGATGAGGTGAAAGAAAGCCTCACGCATCCGCTGCACAGTTATCCGGCGCGCATGCATCCAGCCACTGCGCGAGCGCTTGTGCAGCTGTGCTTCGATACCGAAAACACCCAGCCGCGCGTTGTCTTGGATCCATTTTGCGGATCGGGAACGACGCTTGTCGAAGGCCGAGCTGCCGGGCTCAGCGTTATTGGCAGCGATCTCAATCCGCTGGCAGCCCGCATCGCTCGCGCCAAAACTTGGTCGTGCGAAAAAGAGCGTCTCATCGCATTTGAAAAGCTCGGTGAGAAAATTTCTGCGGCTACTGTCGAAGAGGGCAAAGCTGCAAGGCGCGCCGACTACGAGCCCAAGCCGATTCGCGTTCCTGTGGGCATCAACCCTGTCGAGCGCGACGCCGAAATCGCACCTTGGTACTCGCCTCATGTGCGCCGAGAGCTCGAGTTCATCGCCGCTGCAATTGACGAGCATCGCGAGGTCGATCCGGAAATGGCCGATATGCTCTCGATTTGTCTCTCCTCGCTTCTGATTAAGACGTCTAATAGAAGTTCTGATACGTCTCCAAAAGAGATGAAGCGCAATATCGCCCGAGGCGCCCCAGGACGTTGGTTTGGCGAGCGCATCAAGCTCATGGTGCAAGGCCTTGTCGACCTGCATCGCGAAGGCGCAGCCGGAGACGTGACGATTCTCGAGCGCGATGCTCGATTTTTGCAGGGCGCAGGCGGCATCAAGGCCGAGAGTGTTGGCGCGATTATTTCCTCACCGCCGTATATTGGAACATACGACTACGTCGACCATCACCGATTGCGCTTGGCCTTCCTTGGAATGCCGTACGACAACTTCGAGCGCAATGAGATTGGCGCGCGTCGCCGGTTTAAAGGGCGTGCCCACGAGGCTGCGCTAAAGGCGATCGAAGACTTTAAGCAGTGCCTTAAGAGTTTTGATGAGGTACTCGTGCCCGGCGGCTTGATGGCTCTCATGGTGGGCGATTCGGTTGCTGGTGTGGAGCCAGTTTGGGCTGATGGCGTCCTTCGGGAGATCGCCGACGAGCGCTTTGAGGTGCTTGGATGGGTATCGCAAGAGCGCGACAAACTTGGTAGCCTAGAGAAACGTGCCTTTGGTGAGTATCCAAAGCGCGAGCATGTCTTGCTCTTCGAGAAGCGCGCTAAGAGCTAGCAAAACCGGGGCCCCAGACGTCGTGACGACGACTGGGGAAATCCCCTTAGGGCTAATACGATGCGATTTGCTAGACTCTCGGTCTTATCGTGTCGGTCATCATCACATACGCGATACCGATCTTCGTCGTGACCCTGATCCTTGAGATTGTGCTCTTTCGGAGGCTTGGCACGCAGAGCGGAACGCTGCGTGGCTACGAGTGGCGCGACACCCTTGCCAGCTTGGCCATGGGTGTTGGCAGCCTGATCGCAAAGTTGCCAATCGCGGCTGCGATCTTTGGCCTAAGTGTTTTTCTATACGACTATCGTGCCTTCGACCTGGATAGGTCGGCTCTGTGGTATTGGCCCGCGCTCATCCTCTGCGAAGATTTCTGTTACTACTGGTTTCACCGAATGCATCACACGGTGCGAATCTTGTGGGCAGGTCACATCAATCACCATTCCAGCACCCACTACAACCTGTCCACAGCGCTTCGCCAACCATGGACAACACTTGTTACTGGCGTTGTATTTTGGCTGCCACTGCCGCTCATTGGCTTTGAGGCACTCGACATCTTAACCGCCCAAGCAATTAGCTTGCTGTACCAGTACGGGCTGCATACCGAGCTTGTGGGCAAACTTGGGCCGCTGGAATGGGTCTTTAATACGCCCTCGCACCACCGGGTTCACCACGGCCGCAACCCGATCTATCTCGATCGAAACCACGGCGGGATATTCATCATCTGGGACCGGCTGTTTGGCACCTTCGAAGTGGAATCGATTCCCGTGGACTACGGGCTTACGACCAACATCCACACCTTCAATCCCTTTCGCATCGCCTTTCACGAGTGGGCGGCAAGCGCCAAAGACGTAACGCACGCAACCAGCGCCCGCTCCGCCATTGCGTACCTCTTCGGGCCCCCAGGCTGGAGCCACGACGGCAGCCGCAAGACCTCGAAGCAACAGCGCACCGAGGCTGGCGGCGGCTAGATTGTGGTGGCCTAGATTGCGGAGGCTAGATTGCGGCGGCCTCGATTGACGAACAGGCGGCTAGAGGCACGACGTTTCAAAGCCCTCGATGCAAGCATCTTGGGACGCCGACGCAGGCTCGTCATCACCAATCATCTCAAATGTCCCATTGCCCAGCAGCCCTTGCGACCCCTGACCCCAGCAGCGCACACTGCCGCGCTGCAAGAGGACGCAGGTGTTAAACCCGTTAGCTGCAACTTGCGCTACCGGGTAGCCAACCGGCACATCACCAAGGCTTAATGGCGACTGCTGTGCAACATTATTAATCAACTCTCCGTACCCCAGCACCCCGTATTCTTGGCCACCCCAACAGCGCAGGGCCCCGGTATCAAGTACCGCGCAGGTGTGCTCATCCCCTTCTCCGCCAGTAGTCATGACGTTCACGACCTTGCCACCGACGTCAATATCCGGTGTGGTAGCGGGAACCTCATCGTCGCCAATGTCCTCCACACCGCCAAGGCCAAGAGACATTGCCTTGCCCCAGCAACGAAGCTTGCCGGTTTCAAGACGAACGCATGTCTGGAAAAAGCCTGCTTTGATCTCGACGATGGCTGCATCGGCCCCAACATCGACATCACCAGCCGCAGCTGGCATTTCATCATCTCCAATCCGTTCTTCGTTGCCATAGCCTAGGCCGCCGTAGTGTTCGGCTCCCCAGCATCGGACACTCCCACTTGTCAGGAGCGCACAGCTATGTACGGCCCCAACCGCGATCTGTGTTGCAGTTCCGCCAATGTCAACGTCCCCGAGAGTGCTGGGAGTATCCGTAGCTTTAACTTGTTGTTGGAAGCCTAGTTGGGAAAAAAAGTTCGAGCCCCAGCACCGAACCGCTCCAGTCTCTAGAAGGGCACAGGTGTGGGAGTCGCCGGCCACAATTTGCGTGACAGCACCTCCAACATCAACATCACCGGCGGAAGAAGGCAGCTCATCATCACCGATGTCTTCCGTATGCCCGTATCCAAGTTGGCCATCCTCATTATCGCCCCAACAGCGGACAGCACCCGAGTCGAGCAAAGCACAGGTGTGGTACCAACCGACCGCGATCTGTTTGACCGTGCCGCCAACATCAACATCGCCAGCGGCAACTGGTAGTTCGTCATCGCCAATTATTTCCTCGTTGCCATAGCCAAGGTTTCCCCAGTCCGCTCGGCGACCCCAGCAGCGGACCGTACCGGCTGTCATTAACGCGCACATGTGATAGCGGCCTACACCAATCTGACGAATGCTTCCGGTGTACGTGATTGGCGTGTTTGCATCGGGAATCGCTATTGCGTCATACGCCGGTTCGATACCTGCATCGACATTTGCGGGCGAGTCACCAGAGCATCCGATGCCCAAAGCGACGCTCGCGCAAGCGATGACGGCACAAGCCCACTTCGAGCTTCTGTTGCCTAGGTTAGAAATGTTCCTAGCCGAGACGATGGCGATTGCAACGTTGTACTTTGTGGCCAAGCTCATTCTCCATACCTATCACAACCAGCATGACATGGTCACGATCCCGTATCGCCGCTGGTGTACGGAATGCCGGCATGTTGGGGCCTTACAGATATATTTAGACACTCAAGATAGCTGGCATGTGTTCGTGAACTCTTTATCATCAGCGCATGAATGCTCTGCGACTACCGTTTGCCTTAACTGTTACCTTTTCCCTGCTAGCATGTGGAGGAGGAGAGGACAAAGTCGATCCGCTTGTGCTTGGTGGCGAATTCGCTGGATCAAACCATCAAATCACCAAGTCTTCTGGCTTCCCTATTTACCGGTCGAGTCAAGGAATGGTCAGCCATATATTCTTAGGGCCAGAGTACGAGGCGCTCTGCCCGATCACTAGTGGAAGTGGAACCGCGTGCAGGCTAGTGGCAAGCGTCATGTCGCCAGACTTCGAAGCACCGTACGAGTCTGCAGATCGGCTTAGTGTCACAGACGATTCGGAATGGCCAATCCAAGGCTACCTCCTTTACTTTGAGAATATCGAGGACTTTGATGGTGCTGAAGTTCACGTCGAGATCTCTATTACGGTCGGTGAGATTTATTCTGAGGTTGTACTCGATACCGTGTTTAATGCGGGCGAGTACCGCTGATTCTTGTTAGGGCTGCGACGGACTCGTGGCCGATCCGTTGCAGCGCTCGACTTCGGCTAACGACTCCGCGTGTAGTGCACACTCAAGCCAATGTGCATCCCGGGTGGCAACGCAATGCTCTAGGTATTCTTCCCCCCCGGCACTAGCAAGATTCTTTATGTGCGCCGCCTTCGTTGCAGCAGCCTCGGCAGGCGACGAGCCGTTAAGGTTAACACCTGTCAAGCGAAGCTCGGCCGAGTGCGTTCGCACTTTTTGGCATTCTTCTTTCGTGATTGCGCCGCCACTGCTTGCTTTGCAAGCAGCCAAAAGCAAAAGCCCCAGTTGCAATCGTGACATCCTCATTGTGCGACGTTCTAGCATAGGTCGGTGCCAACAAGAGGTAGGCTGCCAGTTGTCCGGCGCATGCCGAATTCTCGGCGCCGCTCAACCGAGAATCAGTAAAACTCTGATTTTATCATTGTTGATTTTTTGTCGGCCGGACAAGGTGGACGCGAGTTTTAATCGCTGGCAGTGTGATTTGAGAGCGCCCCGTAGGATTTGGGAGCTTGAAGCGACTACCAATGATGAAAACACGCAAAAAGAAAACATTAAGGACGCCACTAACCACGATTGGAATAGGCATCCTCTGCATAACAATGATGATGCAGCAAGGCCTGAGCCTTGCCAATACCTCCGATATGGTGGGCTTCGGAAACGCCTCTTCCCACGGAGCCGCCGCTGGGCCAACCCAATCTTCAGTTCGTGCAGATGGGACAGTTGCGTCTAGCACCGGCTCTTACGAGTACTCGTTTCCTATTGTCGTACCGCCAGGTCGTTTGGGAATGCAGCCTTCGTTGTCGCTTAAGTATAGTTCTCAAGGGGCGCTGTACGGAACCATCGCTTCGCAGTGGACAATGCCAATTCCTGAATTGCGTGTCGACTATTCCGACGGCACCCTAGCCAACCAAAACACTCCAGATAGTGAGCTGCCGTGGGTTGGTGGCCTAACTGGGAGTCATCGCTTGGTGCCGGTTCAAGAGCCGTCTAGTGCAGGCTCGCTAGCGTACCGAGCCGAAACCGACAGTAGCTATGTCCGCTACGAGAAATTCTCACAACAAACGCCAGGTGACACTGGGCCTCTGTGGGTGGCTCGGACTCTTGACGGCAAGACACGCTACTTTGGAGAGTCGGACCACATCCTAGACCCTCGGAACAACCCTGCATATTTAGGTGATAGAGCACCGCTTACACGCGTGGAAGACCAGTTTGGCAACATCATCGACTACTACTGGCGAACAACAGAGCCACTCGATGACAGCGCCATGATGTACGAGTCTCCCGCGACGTATCAAATCGAGCGAATTGAATATACGAAGAACGCAACTGTCGATGGCGGTAACCACTTTGCGGAGGTGAGGTTCGATTATGGAAGCAAAGTGTATTGCAATGGCGAGCAAATGGCTGTTGGAGGCCTGAGCGATTATCACGGTGGCATTTTGCGGGTAGAAGGCGAATTGCCACTAAGTGACATCAGGACTTTCGTGGCGGATTCTCCAGGTGAATCGATGCGTGAAGTGCGAAGGGTCCACCTTGCTTATGACCCAAAGATGTGCCAACCAAGTCGCAGCCCGAGTCGCCAGCTTTTAAGCATTGAGGAAACGGGTTTCGACAAATCCGGAACTCCAGTCCATAAGAACCCTATTGAATTTACCTATGGTCCAACCGCCAGAGCTTACGATCTACAGACCACCTTTGACGTAGAAGGGCCAGCAAGTGGCAGCACCGCTAAGCCACAAAGTCTCACGTGGGGAGAGCGAGATACAGGCAGCGCGCTTGAGAACACAATCGAATCGATGCTCATCGATCTTGACGGCGACGGTCGCCTAGATCGCATCTTCTCGGATTACCTCAGTGCGTATCCAGGCGGCGTGGCGTTGAATGCAAATACCTCCGGTACAGCCATGAATGGCTGCGGAATGGTTTGGCTACGAAACGAAGGAGATCAGTTTTCGAAGGATTCGATCTCTCCCTCTTCCACATCGTCGGTCCCTGTCAAGCTGCCAAGAATCAACTGGCGGCATGGCGCTCCCATGCCCGATTCCAATTCGGAGCGCTGTTCTTTAACAGGCCAAGTGACGGCTCGCAGAAACGCAACGGAGTCAGTTCATTCATGCGGAAATGATCCTAGCACCCAGTTGGTGTATCAGTTTATGGATGTCAACTCGGATGGCCTACCCGACTTGGTGACGGCGTTGTACTACGACGATAATCTTTACGATCCTGGGCCCGACGAGAGTTACCCATTTACTCCAGGCACAGTAACAGTCGACGATAACAGCCAGCCAGACACGCCTCCCATCGACAACATCCCTGCCGCATGCACCGGCGGACAAGTAGCGCCTATGGAAAACGCAGCCGGCAAGGGCTTCAAGTTGCATTGGTTTCAAAACGAGGGGCCAGCAGCTGGTTTCTTTGATTTGACCAAGCCTAAGTCTATGGACTCACCAATCTCGCTACCACCCAACGTAGGATCAAGCCGTGCACATTCCGCGGCGGGCGGCGCACGAGTTTCTTACAGTTCTTCGTCGTTCACGGATATTGATGGTGACGGCAACATCGATGCGATTTGGTCCGACGGCTACAACAACACGAAGGAGTACTCTGTTGGCCAAGTCCCCAGTCATGATTTCCCCACCACGAAGTGGAGTGTTCGACTTGGAGATGGCTCTGGCGGGTTTCACACACCGCCTGGCGAGATTTTCCCTTACCCGTGGCCTGTTCCAGATGCAGCCCAGGTGTCTGGTGAGCTGCGGGCCGTCAACCCTACTGAGAAGCAAGGCTCTAGCCAGTCTCTGACCAACCTTGTTGATGTTAACGGCGATGGGCTGGTCGACTTGGTGTACTGGTACAGCGAGTATCCCAATCTCGTATATCAAGCGTCCTACGTTGATCACGGCTCCTCTCGCATTTACCTAAATGACGGCACTGGGTTTGCTCATACAGGGCAATGGGACGAGCCTTTACTTACTTACGACACAACGCGGCCTGCTGTTGCAACAAGTATGAGTGCCTTCGAGGATACAGGCACTGTAGGTTCCTTCTTGCAAGGGAATGGAGACTCAAGACTGCGTCTCGCAGACTTTGATTCCGATGGGCGGCCCGACTTGTTTTCACGCCAGCCTATCAACCTGTGGTGGGAGACGTATGTACCGCCATATGATCAGCCATCGGTGGCTCCTTTTATCTACGTAAATCCCGGGCTCGGGACATTCACCACCCCTCAAGCGACAGATAGCATCGTATCTGCTCCCGGATTCTTGGATCATAAAATTAGCCTGACAGAGTTCGGCTGGGAAGTAACTCACGATTTCATCGATCTTAGTGGTGACGGCGAACCAGAGATGGTCGCACCGAAGAACAATGACCTTGATATTCTTAATCTGGCAAATCGCGACACTGCAGGCCAGCCACTGCGTCTCCTCAACACCGTCGACAATGGCAATGGCGGCCTTACGGAAATTACCTATGCGGCTCAGAACGACCCTAGCGTAGCTGCAGCATCCCAGGCTGATTACGCCGTGATGCCTAGGCATATCTGGGTTGTTAAGGATGTGACCGTCACCGATACCACCACTGGCCTCACCGCAGTGCAAGAGGTCAAATATGGCGCACCCGTTTGGAAGCAGAACGACCACGGAAAATGGGGGTTTCGAGGCTTTACCTCAATCGAATCGTCGTCAGCCCACGAGATTGGCGCAACGACAGGATTTCGCGTTGTTGTTAGAAACTTTGGCTACGAGAAGGACTGGAGCGGCCGCTTAGAGGAAACCCGAACGTTTGCGGATGGCTTTGCGATGTCACAACTAGCTTCGATTCAAAGATCGTCGTGGGAGAAATACGAGTTATTCGGAGGCGCCACCAAATCATTCCACAGTGAGCTAGCGCAAAGCACGGTTTGCGATGCGGAAATCGACACGCTTTCATGCGAGGCAAATGGGCTGACCACGTATTCAAGAAGCAGCTACGCCACGTTAGAAAGCGTCGATACCAGTGACGGAATCGAACTTGCCTGGGCTGTTGACGTAACGAACACCCAGCAAGCACTAGCGCCGATTGGTGCCTCGCAAACCTTGGGTGACCTTATGGCTACCCTCGACTACGAACTGCACTCGTCATCCGACAAGTACTGGCTTCTGCAAACCGAGGCGAATCGCAGCGTGGTTAATGATTCGATGAGTTGGGAAAGTACCGGCCGTTCGATTCAGGAAGCGGATGCAACCGAGACATATGCTGAAGTAGGCACCGAGTACTTTGATGCCACCGCGTTCGCGACAAGTCGTGAGGTTCGAGACGTTGACACTGGTCTTATCGACCAAGCAGTTACTCCTGAATTGGAGACCCAGTCATGGGGGTATAGCGGTTTTAAGGTTCACGCGACCCTTCACACCGATTTCGGTGGAAATGATTCTCACTTCGAAATTGACCTTGGGACAGGGCAAGTTACCCGTAGCGAATCGCCCAATACCATTCATTGCGGTGGAGACACCGGCCCAGAAGCTAGTCTCATTGAATATGACGGGTTTGGACGAGTTGTGGAGCAACGGGTCTTTGCCTGTGTCGCCTCGAACGACTACGACAACTACAAAACTTTAGAAGTGGAGTATTCTGAACAGGGCCTTGCTTCCCCCATGCAGGTTCGCACAAAGGCCTACGAAGATTTCGCAGGTGCTGAGTTTGTCGAAGCAGAGTCGGACATGGATGGGTTTGGGCGCGTAATTGAAAGTCGCGTTAAGATTGGTAACGCATCGTATTCAACTTCAAAGACTGAATATGGTGTCAACGGCCAAGTGGCGCGAAGCTCTACCCCAAATCCCGCCCACGATGATGACGCTTTGCGCATCGAAACCAGCTATCGCTACGATTCGCTTGGTCGTTCGCTAGGAGTGCGCGTGGGCAACCTAACCGGCGCAGCTCCTAACCCCGATGGTGGCGACGTTCAATGGAACACCCATGTCGGTACGAACATCTCGTACAGCATTGTCGGCGATTACCTTGTCTCCACTACCGCAGAGCATGTTCTGGACTCAAGCCCACTAAGCCAAACCAGCACTGCTCACGACTTCTTGGGGCGATTAATCTTCGTCGATGAGCTGTTGGACGATGCAACGAGCGTAGCCACGACCTCGTATGGCTACGATGGCAACAACAATCTTAACGCTATCCAAGATGCGGATGGTGTGGTCACCACAATGCTGCACGATTGGGTGGGACGGCGCACGAATATCTACCGTGGCGCTCGCGAATGGAAATACCAGTACGACAACAACGGGCGCCTGACGCTAGAAACCGCTCCAGTGCCTTCTGGGCAGTCCGAATTGAATTATCAGACATCGTACGTTTACGACAGCCACGGTCGGCCTTTCTCTAAGCTGCCAGCGGTTCGCGATTTGAGCGCGGCCGATGCGTTGTTGCTCGGAGCCGATACCGCTACACAGTGGAACTACGACACCGGTGCCCACAACGCTATTGGCCGCTTGGTCTCGGTGTCGGGCCCATTCTTTGAGCGCACGCTTGACTACGATTCCCTGGGCGGCGTTCGTTCCGAGACCTTCAGCTACGAAGTTCCAAGCAGTGTTGGAATGCAGGGTGTTGTTCGCGACTACATGACTCAAGAAGTGGAACGCGATGCTGCAGGACGCGTCAAACGACTCTATGCAGCAGATGGCACTTCCCTTAGCTATGTATTCGATGATGCTGGGCGCGAACAAAGACTTCTTTGGGGCGCAAGCAGTGGCACGGTTATCGTTGCTGACCTTACTCGCAATGTTGCCGGGCGGGTGATCGGCCGCGACTCCGATAACGCACACAGGACTTGGACCTATGATCGGCTTGGGCGCGTGACCGAGACAGAGGTTCACAAGAACAGCAACAAATGGCGTTTCGAAGAGTCAATGCAGTACTTCGACAACAACGAGGTGAGCTCTCAAACGGTGCGCCGCCGTGGGCTTTCGGATCGCGTCTTTACCTACGACTATGACTCACGTCATCAACTTCTTGGAGCCAGCGATGGCAGCTACGCGTCGGTATTCACATACACGAATGGTGGCAAGGTCGACACCGCCTCGGTTGACCCGCTCGCGCTAGCGCCACAAGTCTTTGGTCGCGATGTTGACCACAACTACGGCGCTCATACCGGGGCAACGGCTGTGGATGGACACGCCGTAGAGACGCTCACGAATTCGAGTGACAACAGCATCTTTGCTGCTTACTCCTACGACAAATCGGGCAACGTAATTCAGCGGGACGAGTACATGTCGGGCTCTTTGGTGCAACGGGATTTCACCTACGACGGCGACGATCAGATGCGCCGGGCCAAACTGGATGGTGGCAACGAAGAGCTTTACTACTACGACGAAAACGGCCAGCGCTTTCTCTCGGTAGAAGTAGGAACTAAAAGTGTTGTTCGGACTCGTGCTTGGTTTGGGTCTACCGAGTTTTGGTATGCAGACAGTGGCAACGGCAGTGACCCGGCTGTTGAAGTGCCTGGCACGAGTTTTGAGAAAGTGATGACGAGGCTTACGCTTGGCGGGCTTGCGGTTGCGCGCATCGACAACGAGCAGGGGCAAGAGAAGCTCGAGTACTCGTTCCACAACGGCCTTGGCCACTTGATGGGCGCATTGGATGACGACGCCGACGTAAGCACTGCCTTCGTGTATGGACCCTTCGGTGAAATCATCGACGAGCTTGGCGAAACCGCAACGCACCTTCGTCGGTTTAACGGCAAGGACGCCGACCCACTGAGCCGGCTAAACTACTACGGGTATCGCTACTACGACCCGTTGAGCTTGCAGTGGACGCAGGCGGATCCGCTGTTTCGCCGCGTGCCCGATTTGGCGGGGGCGAATCCGCGAGACATGAACTTGTATACGTTCTCGCTGAATAATCCGGTGCGGTATGTGGACCCGGATGGGCTGCAGGTCAGCGGCGAGGGTTGGGACTGTCCCGACTGTCAAGGCAATGAAACCATCACAATCTACGGCGGCGGCGGACCGACCGCTACTATGAGTGAAGTAGACGGCTGGTTTCAAGGCGCATATGGGCTCTCCAATGCCGCTCAGCGGTCGGCTGGCGCAGTCTGGTACAGCGGGGGGGCCTCGAATAAGAAGAAGATCCAGAGGGGGTACGGATGGCAGTGGGATCGACACAAGGAACTTGCCGACAACATGAACATCGGCGGCCAGATTCTTGGGTTCGTCTACTGTGACTCACTAAGTAGTTGCGGTTCGATGGTGGCGTTTGGTGTTGCCGGCAAGCTTCTCGGCAAAGGACTTGGTGTAGCAGCCAGATCTGAAAAAGCGCGTGCGCTTGCGACTAAGGTGGCAAGTCTTTTCAAGAAGTGCTTTGCGGCTGGCACGTTGGTTGAAACAGCAAGTGGTCTTCGCTCCATAGAAGAAATCGCGGTCGGTGATTTGGTTTGGTCGCGCGATGATGAGACGGGAGAAGAAGGCTGGAAGCCTGTAGTTCAACTGTTTGTTACGCCCGACAAATTGTTGCTGGATTTGGATCTGCGCGATGCAGATGGCCATGAGCAAGAGCTGCTTGTCACCAGTGAGCATCCTCTACGAACTGCGAACGGCTGGACATCGGTTGGCGATCTAGAAATTGGCGAGGCTGTGTGGGCTCGCGAGGGCTGGGCGCACGTTGTCAGTGTGGCATCTTCGGGCCGAGTCGAGACTGTCTATAACTTTGAGGTTGAAGGCTTTCACTCTTACTTCGTTGGTGAAGCTGGTGTGTGGGCACACAACAGATGCTTACAAGCCGGCGACCTTGGGCTTTCTGGAAAGGGTATTAAGGCGCTTTCTGGAGAAGTTATTGAGGCAGGAAGTACTCGCATAATCAGCGTTGACAATATATTAGCTACGAAAGGGTCCTTGGTAGGTGAACTTCGCGGGGCACTTCCCAAAATACTAGACTCAGCCAGAGGAGCGGGAGTAAAAACACTTCAAGTCGAAGCGAGTTTTGCTAACGATCGCCTCCGTGGCCTTGTTGGTCGTCAGGTACACAAACTTGGTGGTAGTTTCTCTAGCGTTGGTGGGAAAGAAACCGCTACCTTCATACTGCCATGACACCTCAAATAGTTCGATCAGTGGTTCGGCGACATCTGAAATCCACTCATCACTTTGTTTTGGCGGAATCCAGTGCGCAGTGCCCGGTCAACGTCAATCTCAATAGAAGTGAGTCTATTGTTGGCTGGTACAGCAATCCACCTGGTGAGCAGCAAGCTCTTCTTGTATTCACCACGGAATCCATACATGTGATTCGCGGCGACGATATGTATCGTTTGAATGTTAAGGAACTAGAATCTTGCACCCAGCCCGACTCCAAGGAATCACCAAAGGGAATCATGGTCGTAGCACTAGGAAAGGAGTGTTTTCTTCCAATGGCTGGCTCTCACGGCAACGATGGACAATTCAAGGATGCTTACAATTTGTTCTCGATGGTACGAGGATTACTCCCTGCGAAGCAGACGTGAGCTGTTTCAAACACCCCGACCGAAGAACGTTTTTTCTTGTTACCTCGGCGGCGTGTAGAGAGAGGCAATTGCCTCCTATTGTTGGCGAAAGGTGGCTTCAGAACCTGTGCTCAAGGCCGGTTTTGACGCCCTATCCATCAGCCAGACGCAGCAATGCCCGCCGAGGTCTGCACCCAGCGAGCATTGACGCGAAACCACGGCGAGTTCAGAGTTTTTCGCAGCGGCAGCCGAACTGGTTCGCCATCTGATAGGTGCCAGCAGGAAAGACGACATCGGTGACGCCGCTGATAAATTTCTCGCGGACCTCGCGGTAGCTAGCGATGAAGCTAGCGAGTCGTCCAAGCACTTCAATGCGCCTCCACTTGTCGCGACAAGCGACCCTTGGCGACATGCCGCGCCTTGGAGCAGGCGACCTGGGAGACCTGTCGATTCGCTGCGCTTTCACCGCGCGCGCCCCAAGAAACCTCTTCCCTTCCTCGCTTGCTCGCTCACGCAGTTGCTTCTCGCGGGCCGAGGCTGCCTTCTGCACTACATCGTCACAAAGCTGCTCTTGCACGCCAATCGGAGGTGCAGAGATTTTGAGCATGAGCTTGTCAGGCAGCTTGCCGCCGACGTCTTCGCGTCGAAAGAAGAATTTCGGCTTCAACGCCTGATACTGGGACTTACGAAAAAGTCGTACGCCGGGCCAGTCGGGGCCGTGCGAAACCAGCATGGCCTGGGTTGGGTTTGCGAGGGTGTAGACGGTCTTCGCAAGCACATCATGCTCAGAGACAAGAGCGACCTGGCTGGTTTGTTGGCCAGCACTAAAGAAGTTTTCCCAGCGGCCATGAAGGCAATTGAGTGAGCGAGCTAAGAGCTTGTTGAGCTCCTCGGTAAAGATGGGCAGCTTGCGGCGAACGTCAGTGAGGACGATGTGATAGTGGTTCGAGAGAAACACTACGGCGTGGATTTTTACTCCCGAGCGTCGCTGCGCCACGGCCAGGCAATAGCGGATGCACGCATTGACAACCTTGGAGGGCCGCAGCAAGAACATGCGCTGGGTTGTTCGCCTGGTAATGAGGTACGTGGTGCCTTTGATAATCCGTCGGGGGTTCACGCCGGCTGTATCGAGAATCGTCCAGCGTAGTTGCGTGGGAAATGTTCCTCGGTCCGGGCGGCGCGGTCCGGGCGGCGAGGTCCGGGCGGCGAAAAGAAGTTTTCCCAGCGGCCATGAAGGCAATTGAGCGAGCGAGCTAAGAGCTTGTTGAGCTCCTCGGTAAAGATGGGAAATGTTCCGTGGTCGGGGCGGCGAGGCGACGAAGAAACGATATCCCGTGCCAAGATGCGAGTGCGCTAACATGAGGGCAGGGATGCGCACTTGGGGAATCGCGGCATTGGTGTTGGGGCTTGTCGCCTGCCGGCACGGATACGACTCGTTGGGAGAAACTGATAGCATTGATGCCGCGCGTGCGTGGTGGGATGATGCATGGAACGAGCGGCGCCGACTTCGCTTTGACAATACGGGGCAGGCGCAGTCTCTGGTCGACTTTCCCGTGCTGGTGACGCTCGATAGCAGCGTCGTCGACAAGTGCATGCCACAGGGAGAGGACCTGCGTTTTGTGGACGTCGATGGCACCGTTCTATCGCATGAGATCGAAGAGTGGGACCTTGGTGGAGAGGCTCTGGTGTGGGTCAATGTTCCGCAGATCGATGGGGCCTCTAGCGATGACTCGATATGGCTGTATTTCGATAATCCTGCAGCCACCGATCTTCAGCAGGCCGCTGCGGTATGGAACTCCGAGTACCTCGCGGTGTGGCACTTGCGAGACGATCCAGTATCTGTCGGTGGAAACGAAATCATAGACGCTACGAGCAATGCGCACTTCGGCACCAGCCAGGGCGCAATGACCAGCGAGGATGTGGTTGACGGTCAGATCGGCAAGGGCCTGGACTTTGACGGCAGTGACGATTATCTAAGTTCCGCCCTCGCGAGCGATACCTTTACCGAGCTGACGTTTTCTGCTTGGTTTCGAGCTCGCGATGCTGGGGCTGTTGCCGACAACCTATTGGCGCAAAGATTGGTTTCGCAGAAGCGAACGCTAAGCAATTCCAGAGCTGCTCTTGGGGTCAACCGCGATCGCATTGCGAGCTACTGGTGGAACGGCGACCATAACGTCGCCGAGGGAACAACGGTCTTGGAGCCTGGGGTCCTCTACCACGCCACACTAAGCTTTGAAGGTAGCACCTTCGTACTTTTCTTAGACGGCTTAGAGGAAGCTCGGTGGCAAGAGCCCAACCTCACCGCACCGTCCGTAGATGACGTTCGCATCGGTCATCAGAGTTTGGCTGAGGGGCGCTACTTAAACGGTGTGATCGATGAAGTCCGCGTCTCGAACATCGCCCGGTCATCCGACTGGATCCGGGCACAGTATCTAAGCCAGTCAGGAGCGTTCGTTTCAATCGAAAGTGAATAGTGAAGTCACTGCAAGCTGCCAAGCTCAAGAGTTGATATAGCGGAGCGAGCTGTCTTCGTCAGCAAAGAAGCCAATGTTCTTAAAGCGCGCGATCTTGGCTACCGCGCGGGCAAAGTTCATTTCCCAGGCTTTGCCACCAAAGACGGCGATGCTGTGGAAGTGATGCTTGTTTGCGAGGAGCCACTTTCCAAGCAGAACTTGAGCGCGGAGCGGCACGCCGCTTAGGTCGCTAAGGTCGATGACTGCTCGAACATCGTTGGTCTCGCCCACCACTGCCTGGCCTTCGTCGAGCGCGGCAATAAAGGCTTTGGTCCCCGCCATCGATCCTTTGCCATGAAATCGAACCATCGCACAGTGATTCTCGTCGAGGGACATGCGAAACGAATCATCGCCCTGCTCCCACGTCGTCTCGTAGAGGAGATTCTCAAATTCTTGTGGGACCAACATGCACCGATAGTGCACCAAATCGCGCCCCACGCACGCAAGAGCAAGCATGCACTTGGGCGCGTACTCGCAACTACTGAGCTTGGCGCGCCCGTCGCGAACTAGTGCTGAAGTCGCCACAAGGCTTTCCTGGTCAGCTTGCGCGGCTTGCGCATCGATTTGTTCTTCGCAGGATCTGCAGAGTCGTCGGTGGCAACCCCCGGCAAACGTCGCACATCGAAGGAGACCTGCGCTGCCACTTCTCGATATGCTTGCAAGAATGAAGTGCGAAACCGTTGCAAGGTGCGAACGCAATAGACCCGATAGAGCTTTGGCCTGCAACCAAAGCGATGTGGTGCTGCCATGACGGTCTTTGGGCCTTCGCTTGCTCGGCTCGCCTTGGCCGATGCTTCCGACTTCTTGGAGTTGCAGGTGGCGAGAGCCGCGTGGGCAGAGATTTTCGCAGAAGACAGCCGGCAGTACGAAGCATTGTATGAGCGTATCGTCAGCGCCGGCCAAACGATGTTGGACCAAGCCTCAAGCGAAGCAGTTGCCTCTTCTTTCTCCCCTTTCTCCCCAGGGACTGCAGAAGTATTCTTATGTGCTGTCGCAGACACGGGCTATTTGCGAGCGATTGGTTCCAAAGTCGAAATCGAAGGCGCTCTTGCCAAGCACAATACGGCGATTTTGTCGCTAATTCGCAACATGATCGATGTGGCAGAGGAACGCCAAGACCTTGCGCAGACGGCCGATGCGCTTATCTCGCTCTACTTTCATCATACTCATTTTGGCGCTACCGCTGACATGCTGCACGCCGATGTGGCGCGCCTTATTCCCGATGCTCTCATCGCCTTTCCTGACCATTCATTCTCGTTCGCGCTTTTCCTCCTTGCACGAAGCGTTGACGCGGCCAGGCAGATTGGTCGAGTGTTGGCGTTTCACGTGGTGACTCGCGGCGATACTACGAACGCTGCCTGCAGCGAGATCGCAAAGGGCACGCTGGGCCTGCGAAGCCGACCCAACGAAACACTTTGCACACTGGGGCCCGCGATTATGGGTGCTCTTGCAACTGCGGTGCGAGACAATCGGCCCGAGATGCGAGATGGGCTGGTAGCGGCATTTGTGCTTATGCCGCTCGATTGCAACCCGCGCGGCAGGGAGGAGGAGATTGCGCGCTATGAGAACGATCTTTTAAGTCTACGCTCACGGCTTAGCAGTTTCGAAAAGCAGCTTAAGTCGCCGATGCCAGTCACAGCGCAAGACACGCCCTTGGTTCTCGATATTGCACGAGCCGAGGAAACGCTTGAAGAGGTCACCGCCGACTTTCAAAAGTGGATGCACGAGCGTCGAGATCTAGCTGTGCGCCAGATTTCCGCACAACCGGTCAAGTGCGCGACGCTAAAGGCGATGCAAAGCGCGTTGGCACCGCTTAAGAGTGTTGAGCTTGACCGACTCTTGGCTGAGGCAGAGGCTGCTCGATCAACGTAAGTCTAAGCAGAATTAAGAATAACGCTTAGTCCGCGTGAGTCGAGGCAACGAGCCGGCGATACGCCTGCTCCGCTCGCCCGGCCAAGAGAATCAGCCCTCGAATGTCTTCGTCTGCTGCGTCTTGCCCGGGCAGGCTGTGGGCGTACAGCAAGTTGACGATACGCTCGCTGCTTCGCAAGGGAATCACGTGCATATCGTGGGGCTCGTAGTCGAGAGCGAAGAGCTTCCACAGCTCTGACTCATGAGTATGACCTGCCGACACTGCTGGGCCTCGGTAGGGCGCATTCGAGTCATGGGCGGCTTGAAAGACGGATGCGCCTCCAAGGGGAATACTAAAACGCTCTAAACTTGCTCGGCCAAGCCCAACCGCTTGCGCCATCCAGCCGATGGCATTGCTTTCGCGAACTAAGAAAAATGCCGAGCACTCAAAACGCCCGATGGTGTAGCGAAGAATTGCCTCGCCAATTTCATTGCGATCACGCGCTTCGTCGACAAGAGCGGTCGCCGTATCGAGGGTGAGCACTTTTGCCGGCGGTGGCTGGCTCGCATGATTGGCGCGGGCTTCGCGTTCTCGGCGTGGTGCAATGCGAACGGCGGCCGGCGTAGTGAGCCCGCGAAACGGCTGGGTCGAGCGTCGCTCGCGCCTTGATGCCGGCGCGCGAACCGATTCATCAGATTTTGCACTGCGGGTAAATCGCGTTTTCCGACGAATGCCGTAGTAGCGCTCTAAGTAGTAGAAGAGTCGCAATTCCGCCGCTACGTACGGTTGAATGCGACTTCCGAGGGCTTCTTCAATCGCCGAGATGCTTCGCCTATCGGTGGGCTTTCCCATGACGACGCCAATGGTTTGCGGATCCGTAACCTCGTTGCCGAGCGGGATTGCCGAGTGACGATCGGCGAGTTCTGCACCGAGCTTGTCGACCAACACTGGATCGGCTTTCTCAAGCCGGTCGGCGATGGCGAGTGGCAAGTCCATGGACCGCGCTAGGTAGCGACCAAGCGTGTTAAGGTCGATGAATCCAAGTTCTACTAAGTTTGTGCCAAGCCGGCCGCCGCTCAGCACTTGCGCACGCAACGATTGCTCGAGTTGCGTCAACGTAATGATCGCATCGCGCAACAGAAGTGTCCCCAACCTCATCGTGTCGATTCTAGCAAACCGCGCCTTTGTGGGCCTCTTTGTGGCATTCGCGCTTTGCAGCTGTTCGAGTTCGAGTTCGAAACCAGGTCTTGCGCGCGACGAAATTGGTCCCTTGGTCGTTGCACCAGAGCCTCCTGCCGATGCAGCTGTTGGCATTTCCGAAGTCCAAGCGAGGCGGGAGTTGGACATTCTCTTTCGCGACGCGGGCCTTCGAATTCTTAACGATGAGCCACTACTTGGAGCGGCTATAGAAGTGGTGCTCGATGGCTACGATCCCGAGCGGCACATTGGCTATGAGTACATCGATGCCAGTGAAGCAGCACAAAGTTTAAGCGCCGATGAGCGAGTGAATTTGGCGCGCGACCATCGGCTTCTCTTCCTTGATGCCTGCTCACTTGACGAGCTTCGACGTGCCGCGTCATCGTTCTTGGAACGTGCGACGTCACCCGATGCAGGTTCTAACTAACGCCGCTTTGTTAGCGCTCTGTTAGGGCTCTGTTAGGAATGTGCAGTTTGCACATGGTGGCAGCTGACCCTAGCGAGAGCTGCGAGAAGTGCTTCTGGGCCCCGGGCTCGCTGCCGATCTCCGCATGCGAAATGTTTTAATTACATGCACTTAAGAGCCTACTCGCCGTTTGCGATCTTGGAACAGTGCTTGCTGTAGGTAAGGGCATGTCTCGTCTTGGAAGCGTTTTGGTAGCAGTACTCGCTGCCATTCCTCTGCTCTCCCCAAAAGCAGCACACGCCTACGACGCCGAGAATAACCACCGCTGGATCACGCGCCAGGCTGTCGAGTTCTTGGTCGCAACCTATCCAGGCGAGTACGACGAGCTTCTCGAATACACCGACGATGTTGTCGAAGGCTCGTTCCACGAAGACGACCTCTTCCTCGATGGCGATGACGACCCGGGAACACTTCGGGTCATGCGCCACTTCTACAACGCGCCCGATGCCTTGGGCCTTGCCTACGGTGACGAGACCTTTCCCAATTCGTACGAGTGGCACGGAATCTCCAACGAGCAAAACGAGTGGGACTACTACGATGGCTTGCTCGCGTATCAAAAGGGCGACCTTGCCGAGGCCTACTTCATTGCCGGGCACACAGTTCACATGCTCTCGGATCTTACGGTTCCGGCCCACAGCCATCTCGACGAGCACGGTCCACCCTTTGGAGATAGCTACGAAAACCACTGCAGTTCGCGAATGGCAAGCGAGTTTGAAAGCAGCCTGCGCACGCCCGCACAAGGCACACCGATTCCCGAGTTTAGCAGCCTGGAAGATGCGTTTCAGAAGACTGCAAATGCCTCGTACTACCGCAATCTCTACCCTGGCAATCTAAGTGGCGACGAGCCCACAGGTGTCATTGCCGAGATGTTTCCCGAGATGTCGAAAGGCTTCTTCTCTGGAGTGTGGGAAATCGATGGTGTTGGCAAAGAGGGCGTCGATTTTTACGAAGAGCAGCCTGGCTTCTACTACTTCAGCAAAAACGAAGTTGCTTCGAAGGCCGACATCTTTGAATACGACCCTCTAGATCCCTTTGATCGCCAATACGCAGCCATTGCCAGCGACGCGCCGATGGTCGAGCGCATGGCAGATGAGCTTGTCCCCGTTGCCATTTTGCACAGTGCCTCGGCGCTTAAGATGTTCATCGACGAGGCTCGCTCGCTCCCCAAAATTACCGATCCCAATACAATCCCTCCTAGCGATGACGGTGGCTGCAATGCCTCCGGATCCAAGAGTGCCCCCTTGTTTGCACTCTTGATGCTGTTCCCCCTCCTCTTCCTCCGCCGTCAACGCGACTAGGTATATCTCTTATGTCAAAACTATCCGTAATTCTCTCTGCTCTCGCCCTTAGCCTTCCACTTGCCGCCGCATCGGCTGGCACGGCTTCGGCGCAACACGAAGTGCAGGCCTACCTCTCGCAAAGTGGTTTGGATTTCATCGCGGAAGAGGCTCCCGGTTATGTTCCATCGGTAGTCGAAGCACCGACCTTCGCGCAGGAGATGGGCTGCATGGAGTTTGAGCAGCGCGACACCACGGTCAACATCAGCATTGACGATGTGCGCATCTCGATGCCCGAAGATGGCCAAATCCGAGTTGAACTCGACTTCTCGGGAAGTGCGGATGGCGAACTCTACGTCGACGATCTGTACGCCTGCCTTGGTGAAGTGACGTGCCAAGACTCACTGCAAATTCACGCGGGAAGCGCGACCTTTAACTACGAGTTGGCCGTGCAAGATGGCCGCGCCGTCGTCATGCCTCGCGATAGTGAGTTCAGCCTTCTTCCGCAAGATGTCGAGTTTAATCTCAGCGAGTGCGGCATGACGGGTGAGGCTCTCACCAACGGAATTGCCTTCGCCGAAGATTGGATCCTCGGCTACATGGACGGCAAAATCGGTGCTCTTGCCGATGGCTACATCGCTCCGCTTATCGAGGATATGCTCGACGGATTTCGCACGACGGGAAGCCTCTCATTGGCCTCCTACAGTGCAGAGCTAACCGATCTCGACCTTGAGAATAACGGCGTCTTTATTCGAATGGCGGCAGATGTCTCAGACAATTTCGCACCCGATGCCTGCATCGCAGAATTCGACAATGGCGGGCCTTCCGACTTTGGCGGCGCTCAACCAAACCTCTCGGAGACTGGAGCAAGCCACGCGAACCTCGCGCTAAACCTTGGCCTGGTAAACAAAGGTCTCTACACGATTTGGCGACGTGGGCTTCTCTGCCTTACCGACAATCACCTGCGTGCACTTGGCTTTGATCTCGATCTGGACAGCATCGGTGCGATGCTTCCAGGCTTTCCTGCCGGAACCGAAATTGGCTTCGACTTGAAGATGACGGATTACCCAAAGGTGATTCCATCCGCATCGGATAACGGCACCGTTACGCTAAAGATTGAGGGGCTGCTTCTCAACCTGCACGGCGACCGCCCAGATGGCAGCCGCAAAACCATGCATGCCGAGATCGACTTGGAAGCCACTGCAACGATCGGCATTGACCCAGGAAGCAACGCAATCTTCGCCAGCCTCGACGGCGCCGAAGTGACCCGCATGGTGATGGAAGACGAGCGCGATGTAACCGGCAACGGCTTTGATGTCGCTCGCATCCTGCAGATGCTTCACAACCACATTTTGCCCGACCTTCTTCACGAAGTTGGTCCTCTGCCTCTTACCGGGCCGGCCTTCTCCTTTGAGGGCTACGCCATCATTCTCCGCGAGCTAAAGACCAACGATGCGTTTCTAACTGCAGGCGTCGACCTCTTTGCCATTCCCGAAAACGACTTCAACGCTCCTGATACGCAGATTGTCGAGTACCCAACCGGTCCGGTAAATCCGCACACGGCCGAGATTCGCGTTACCGGAACCGATGCAGAGATTCCTTCAGAACTTCTCCAATACACCCTCTCGGTCAATGGCGAGGCGCAAGTGCCAAGCTTCATGCAAACCTTCAAGATTGGCGAGATGGGCGAGACGGCCACGTACCAAGTTTCTGTTGCCGCATCGGACCTAAGCGGAAACACCGATGCAACCCCTGCCACGCTCGAGCTTACTGTCGATGGCATCGTGCCTCACGTGGCGATTGCCGGCGCTCGAACTCGCGAAGCTAACCAGGGCCCAGTACCCGTCTCTTGGACAATTAGCGATGACCTTAGCGCTGCAGCCGACATGGAGGTGCGCCTCGAAGTCTACGTACTTGACGATCCAGCCGATGCACTCTCTGCTCGTCTCATCGAGACACAAGAGCTTGGCAAAGGCGCAACCAATGGCGTTGTCGAACTCGCCCAAGTTGGTGGCGTGTACCGAGTTGAGATTCACGCAACCGACGAAGCGGGCAATGACTCGAAGTCTTCGCTCCTGCTCACCATTCCTTCAAAGGGTGGCTGCTCGGTTGGCGGTGCGACGGGCGCTGGAAACATGAGCCTGCTGCTCCTCGCTCTCGGCGCCTTGGCACTTCGCCGCCGCCGCGAAGATCAAGCGTAAGCGTAAGCGTAAGAATTACTCTGGCACGTTGCGCTCGCAAATAAAGCGAGTGCTGCGCGAGCATTCGCGGTCATCCCAGCTTCCTGTGGCGTTATCGCTAAACACGCCGCAATCTTCTCCGTTGTCGTTGTTTGGCTCGCCACCTCGCCACAGCGCAAAGAGGCCACCTACGGCAACACCATTCGCGCGCCCTTGCCAAAACTCGGTGCCGTCGCGCCACAACCATGTGTTCTCGAGAACGCTATCGCTGCCACCGTGCGAGGCTACGACTTTGCTGCCAAAGGCGACCACCCGCTGGTCCGAGATCCACTGCTGCTCGGCCAGGTCGTCAACGCGAACCAAGTGCATATCCTGTGCTTCACAAGCCAGCGTCGCCGCTGCAAAGTTGAGCCCCTGATCACAGAAGAGGTAGGACGCCTTGCCATTGTGCTGCGGGCTGCACAAGTTTGGACAGCCTTCTACAGTTGCAGGATTGCAGTCGTTATCAATGCCATCGCAAAGCTCGGTGCCATCTGGATTGTCTCGAGGGTCGGAGTCGTTGCAGTCTAGATTGTTCGCAACAAAGCCCGCGGGAGGCTCACAATCGACAGCGATAAAGTCCGGGTCCCCGAAGCCATCGCCATCGGCGTCTCCATAATAGGTCGTCGAGTTTTGGGCAGAACAAGCGGCGTCTGGAGCAATCGCCGCATCGATGCGCAAATTTGCATCGGTGCCAGTAGGAGCATCACCTCCGCAGCCGAGTGCAAGGCCAAGGGCGATGGTGAGTGTGGCGCGCATCTCAGCTTTGAAGATAGCATGGGGCTTTCTATCTCGACGTCTTCAGATCGGGTACGTTGGCTGTATGCACGCGCGCTCTACGGCTCTGGGTATCTTAAGTTTGCTTGCTCTCGGCTGTGGTGAAGACGATCCTGGCATCTCGTTTTCAAAAGACATCGCACCGATCTTCGAAGGTCGTTGCAACATTTGCCATCATCCAACCTCTGCAGTTGGGCACGAGTTCACAGTCGCATTTGATCCAGAGCGCGGTGTGGTCAATCGCGTAAACTCGTGGGCAGCGGAGCACCCATCGCCCTACGAGCTGATTGTCGATCCGGGCAACCCTGCGAATAGTTCTTTAGTGGGCAAAGTCGGAGAGACGCCAATAGACCCGGCTGTGGATGGCAACAACATGCCGTACGCAGTTCCGTATCTTGAGGACGCCGACATCGCAAAGGTGGAAGCCTGGATTCTTGCGGGGGCAAACGATGATGCGACCTTCGACGATGTCGCAACGCTCTTTGGAACCGAGATTACGTTGGGGCGCGCCTCGGGCAGCTGCACCTACTGTCACTACCCAGATTCGCCAACCGGTCTAAGCGTGCTCGACGTCTTTGATCCGGTCGAGGGCATGGTTGGTGTAGAAGCGAGTTCTGGCGGCACCTTGGTCGTTCCGGGAGATCCCGCCAATAGTGTGCTTATGAAGCGTTTGCGAGGCGAAGATGGTGCGCGCATGCCACTGCACTTCACACCGCTAAGCCCAGAAGAAGTTCAGAAGATTGTCGATTGGATTGTTGTCGGCGCGCCCAACAATTAGGTAAGTCGTTTTCGGTTGTGTCTGCTGCCAAACTACGAGAGGGTCGCCGGGCTGTGACCAAGGCTGAAGCCAAAGCGGAAGCGAAGCGCGATCAACGTCGTCGCGAGATCCTCGATGCAGCAAAAGGTCTCTTTGCTGAGCGTGGGTTTCACTCTGCGTCCATCAGCGAAATCATCAAACGCGCTGGCATCGCCCGTGGCACCTTCTACCTCTACTTCAACAGCAAGGATGCGGTCTTCGAGTCCATCCTCGAGTTGGCGATTCAAGAGTTGCAGGTGCGCATCATCGGCGTCGACGTAGAAGAGGGTGCGCCGCCACCCGCGTTGCAGCTCAATCAAAACGTGAGCCGCGTGCTTGCCTACATGCTTTCCGACAGGGCACTCATTCGACTGATCCTCGCTCACGGTCTGCCACCCGATGCGCCGATGGCCATGCGAGTCGACGCATTTTTTGCCCATGTCGAAGAACTCATCGCGAGCTCGCTTAGCTACGGAATGAGTGTCGGAATTGTGCGCACTTGTAACGCTTCACTTACAGCTGCTCAGATTCTTGGCTCAGTTCGAGGGGGCATGCGTCACCTGATTCAGGCTCACGAAAGCTTTGATGTCACTGAAGTTGCTTCTCAATTGATCGATTTTGCACTCCACGGAGTGATCGTTTCTGACCTCACAAGAAGCTAACTGTTTGAAATCACGCGTTTCATTGTAGGAACAAGTTCTTGACTGACATGTCAGTCTAGTTCAAAGTTCACCTCAATTCCGGCTCCTAGACTGACGTGTCAGTCTACGACCACCACCGAGGTTCCAAACTACATGGCTGAAATCAAACTCTACATCGGCATCGACATTGGCTCCACGACCGCAAAGACCGCCGTCGTCGACCCCAAAACCAAAGACATCATTTGGTCTAAGTACGTCCGTCACGAGACCAAGCAGCCCGAGTTTACTCGCGACCTGCTCGTTGAAGTCTGCGAACAATTTCCCGACATCAAGCACGACGAGATGCGCGTCTTTATGACGGGTTCAGGCTCGGGACCAATCGGCCCGCACGTCGGCGCAAAGTTTGTACAAGAGGTGAACGCTGTCACGATGGCAGTTGAGCATCTTCATCCCGATGTAGGCAGTGTGATCGAGCTTGGCGGTCAAGATGCCAAGATCATCATGTTTAAGGAAAACACTGAGACTGGTGACAAGCAGAGCACCACCTCGATGAACGATAAGTGCGCCTCCGGAACCGGTGCCACCATCGACAAGTGTTTCATGAAGGTCGACATGCCTCCCGAGGAAATCTCGGAGCTTGTTTTCGACCCAACCAAACTTCACCACGTAGCTGCAAAGTGCGGCGTCTTCGCCGAGACTGACATCGTCAACTTGGTGAAGAGTGGTATCCCGCGCAACGAGATCATGTGTTCGCTTGCCGACGCAATCGTGAGCCAGAACCTCAGCGTTCTTACTCGCGGAAACACTCTTAAAGCACGTGTACTTCTTCTTGGCGGACCAAACACCTACCTGCCATTCTTGCAGCAGTGCTGGCGTTTGCGCATCCCAGAAGCATGGGAAGAGCGCGGCTACGATTACCCGAAAGACGTCCCGCTCGACGAGCTTATCTACGTTCCCGAGAACGCCGATCTCTACGCAGCGTACGGCGCGGTTCTCTTTGGCATGTACGAAGAAGCCGAAGTTGGCACCTACCGTGGTCTCGAGCCACTCACCCAGTTCATCGAGTTTGGTCGCAAGGCACAACTCGGAGCGAGCGCAGGACCTGGACTTGTTGGCGAAGAGGTCGAGCGCGACACCTTCCTTGAGAAGTACATCACCCCATCGTTCACCGATGCAGTGCTTCAGCCGGGACAAGTGGTCCGCGGCGCAATCGGCCTCGACGGTGGCTCAACCTCATCGAAGATCGTCTTTGTCGACGAAGATGGCGTCATCCTTAAGAAGGTCTACCAACTCTCCAAAGGCAACCCGATTGTCGATATGCGAGAGATGTTCACCGAACTTCGCACATGGGCTACCGACCAGGGCGCAACCCTCGATGTCGTGGGCTTTGGCGTAACGGGCTACGCCGGCGACGTTATGGAGAAGGCGCTACTCGCCGACGCCAACATCGTCGAGACCGTCGCTCACATGATGAGCGCCAAGCACTACTTCCCCGACGTCGAAGTCATCTGCGACATCGGTGGGCAGGACATCAAAGTTCTGTTCATGCAGCAGGGCGACATCAAGAACTTCAAACTCTCCAACTCCTGCAGTGCTGGTAACGGCATGCTTCTGCAAGCCATGGCTGCGCAGTTTGGTGTTCCAGTTAAAGAGTACGCAGGACACGCATTTGATGCGCGCCTCTCTCCGAAGTTCTCTTACGGCTGCGCCGTATTCCTCGACTCGGATCGAGTGAACTTCCAAAAAGAAGGCTACGGCCGCGACGAGCTTCTCGCCGGACTTGCTCTTGTTCTTCCTAAGAACATTTGGCAGTACGTTGTGCAGATTCCTCGTATGGCTGAGCTTGGCAAGAACTACGTTCTTCAGGGCGGTACGCAGCACAACAAGGCAGCTCTCAAGGCTCAGGTCGACTACATCGAAGAGCGCGTTCCCGGTGCTGTTGTCCAGGTGCACCCACACTGCGGTGAAGCTGGCGCAATTGGCGCAGCCATGGAGGCTCTCCGAATTGTTGGTCGCCGTGGCAGCTCAACCTTCATCGGTCTCGACAACGCCATCGACATCACCTTCACGAGCACAAACGACGAGACCACCAAGTGTGATTTCTGTCCAAACAACTGCTCGCGTACCTTCATCGATACCAACACTCCAACCGGCCAAACGGCTCGCTACATCAGTGGCTTCTCTTGCGAGAAGGGCACCGTTGAGGATTTGGACGCACTTCGCTTGCTCAACGGCGTTCGCCGCGACCGCATGAAGGTCTACCCAAACCTTGTCGACTTTGAGGCAAAGCTTTGCTTCAAGCACTTCTACAAGCCAGAAGCACTTCCCGATCACGGTTCGGAAATAACCGACATCGAAGTAAAGCGCAGCCTTCTCGGTGCTGTTCGCCGCAAAGAGATTTCGCGGAAGTTCGCTCGCTCATCGGCAGAAGCTGTTGAGAAGCGCAAGAAGATCCGCATCGGGCTTCCTCGCGTACTCAACATGTGGTTCACCGGTCCTCTATGGCGCACCTACTTCGAGACGCTGGGAATTTCCAAGCGAAACGTTGTTTGGTCGGATGAGACATCAGAAGAACTCTGGCAAGCCGGCGGCAAGTACGGATCGATCGATCCCTGCTACCCAGGCAAAGTCTGCCAAGCACACATCCACAACTTGCTCTTTGAGCACCACGAGAAGAAGGCCATCGACATGATCTTCTTCCCTTGCCTTACCCACGTTCCAACCTACGTCGAGAACGTCATGGATACGGCATCGTGCCCAGTGGTTGCAGGAACTCCCAAAGTGGTTCGCTCGGCATTCACCAAGGAGACCGACTTCTTCGCAGAGCGCAACATCGAGTACCTAGACCCTGCAGTGTCACTCTCAGAGCCTCTTCGCTTTAAGAAGCTCATGTTCGACGTCTTTGGCGAGCGTCTCGGTGTTACCGAGGACGAGAGCGATTGGGCGATGGACCAAGGTTGGAAAGCCCTTGGCGAGTACGACAAGCAAATGGAAGAGCGCGGTCGTCAAATCCTCGACGAAGTCGAATCGGAAGATCGCATTGCACTTCTTATGATCGGTCGCCCGTACCACAACGATCCGGGCCTTAACCACGACGTCTTGGAAGAGTTCCAAGCTCTTGGTTACCCGATTCTCTCAATGCGTTCGATTCCAAAAGACAAGGAATACCTCGCTAAGTACTTCGACGAAGACCTTCGCAAAAAGCACATCGATTCTCCGCTCGACATCAATGATGTTTGGCCAGAGAACTACAGTGTCAACTCGGTGCAAAAGGTTTGGGCCGCGAAGTTCGCTTCTCGTCACCCTAACGTCGCGGTTCTCGATCTCTCGAGCTTTAAGTGCGGACACGATGCGCCGACCTACGGTCTCATCGATAGCATCACAGCTGCTGCAGGTACTCCGTACTCGGCACTGCACGACATCGACGCAAACAAGCCTTCTGGCTCAATCAAGATTCGCGTCAAGACCTACGGCTACACACTCATGCTTGCCAAAGAGAAGCTTGAGGATGAAGGTAAGAAGAAGGCTGAACTCAGCCTCTCGCTTGTCACAAAGAAACTAGAACTCATGGAGCAAATTCGAGCGCAAATGGAGGCCAAAATGGGCGTCTCCGATCAGGCTCTCGAAGCAAAAATCGCGGAACACCGCGAGCTTCTCAACTCAATGACCCCGAAGGCTTCTGGCCGTCAGCTAAGCGTTCTCTCCTAGTACCGATAAGGCAAAAATCATTATGAACGAACAAGAAATCACTCCAGACTTTGACGCCAACTTCGAGGCAAACCTCGCTGCTAAGCTCGCCGAGTTCGAATCGCAAGAGCGCTCGCGCCTAGGCCTTAAGTCCGAAAAAATCGGTCACTGGGACGACAAGGTACCTAGCGGATTTACACGCAAGCAGCGTGAGCACACCACCATCCTCGTTTGTGGCCTTACTCAGGCTCACGACTTTTTCATCCAATCTGCCCTTGGTGGACTTGGTTACAAAGTCGCTCCAATGGATGTTCCAAGCAACGCCGCACTTCAGTACGGCCGCGAGTTTGGTAACCGCGGACAGTGCAACCCAACGTACTTCACCGTTGGTAACCTCATTAAGCACCTCACGGAGCTTCGTGAAGGTGGCATGTCTAACGAAGACATCATCAAAAACCACATCTTCCTAACGGCTGGCGCTTGCGGTCCTTGCCGCTTCGGCACCTACGTCACCGAGTACCGCAAGGCACTTCGCGATGCAGGCTTCGAAGGCTTCCGCGTCATGCTCTTCCAACAGACCGGTGGTCTCAAGCAAGCAACAGGCGACGAAGTCGGCCTCGAGCTCAACCCAGAATTCTTCTGGGGCGTCATCCGCGCCATCTTCATCGGTGATGCACTCAACGCACTTATGTACCGCGTCCGTCCTTACGAGGTCGTTCCCGGTTCTACCGACAAGGCTGTTGCCGAAGCCAAAGACATCGTCTCTAAGGCATTCCACGATCAGAAGGGCCTTATCCAGGCCGTCTACAAAGCTCGCAAGATCATGGGCGCTGTCAAAGTTGACCGCACCCGCGTTGTCCCCAAGGTCGGAATCATTGGCGAGTTCTGGGCAATGACCACCGAGGGTGATGGCAACTACGGCATGCAGCGCTTCCTTGAAGGCGAAGGCGCCGAGGTTGACATCCAAGTTGTAGCCGCATGGCTCCTCTACATGCTCTGGCAAGCACAGTACGACACCAAAGAGCGCTCAGGCCTCCGCGGTACTGATGGCGACAAGAGCAAGTTCAGCCTCGAAGGCGTCGACGTTCGCAAGAAGCTTGCGACTCTCTTCGTAGCCGACAAGGGTCTTCGCCTCTTCTTCAAAGGCATCTCTCACGCTGTGGGTCTTCGCGGTTTCCAACTTGCCGATATGGACAAGCTGGCCGACGTTAGCCACGCGTTCTACGACAACAACCTCCGCGGCGGCGAAGGCCACATGGAAGTTGGCAAGCTCATCCTCAACATCGCGAAGACGAAGGTCAACATGACCCTCAGCATCAAGCCTTTCGGCTGCATGCCTTCGAGCTCGGTGTCTGATGGTGTTCAGTCGATGATCACCGAGATGTACCCACAGGGCATCTTCCTTCCAATCGAGACCAACGGCGACGGTGCCGTCAACGTCTACAGCCGCGTGCAAATGCAGCTCTTCAAGGCCAAGCAGATTGCTCAAAAAGAGGTCGATACGGCCCTTCAAGAAGCTGGCATGACCATCGAAGACGTTAAGGCATTCCTTGCCAAGAACCCAAAGATGAACCACGCGTTCCACAAGAGCCCGCACGTCTACGGATGTACAACGGCAGATCTCGTTCACGAGATTGGGCTCATCAAGAACAAGAAGGTTGGTCTTCGCTCTAAGGTTAAGAAAGTTCTTAACTGGCGCAAGGACGCAGACAATCTTGCCATCGTTGCAAAGATTGCTGCAGCAAAAGCTGAGAAGGCAAAGAGCCACAGCGCTGTTAAGAAGGTCGAAGAAGTTGATGCTGTTGAAGGTGGACGTCCACCAGTCCCCAAAGGACGCACTCAGCTCAACGTGCTTTAAGAAATGGGAGCCAACATTGTTGGCACCAATTTCTTACGCGTTTGGCTACGCCAAACGCGGGTGTTTCGTGCCTGCGGCACTGTGGTCGGGTGCTCCGCACCCGACATTTGAATCCAGCGGCGCTTTTGTGAATTGGTGCCAACTTCGTTTGACGCCAATTAACAACGCGTTTGGCTTAGGCCAAACGCGGGTGTTTCGTGCCTTCGGCACTGTGGTCTAGCGCTCCGCACGAGACTTTGACCGGGGCGGCTGAAACGCGTGATTGGCGCCGATGTGATCGGCGCCAATTTTGATTTTACAAGCTGTTTTGTTCTGCAAACAGCGCTATACCGCTTTCTAGGAAGCAAGCTTGTGCTCTGGTTCTTAGAGCGCTGGTTCGACGAGATAAGAACTCTACCGAGGATATGACTATGGGAATCACGAAATTTGTAAAGCAACAAGCAAAGCGCGGTGCTTCGATTGCCGGCAAACACGTTGTCAACGGGCTCAACCGAGTCGATGAGCTTGGTGGCGAGATGCGTGATTACCTGCTTGAGCGCGAAGACGCTCCTAAGCTTCGAGCTCTCGGTGTTCGCCTCGCCAAGCTCGGCGGCGTAAACTTAGAAGACCTCTCAGGTCCCTCAGAGTACGAGCAGGAGATCGCAGCAGCGTCTGCAGCAGCTCCTCCTCCGACCGCAGAAGCCGTTGCAAGCGCCGAGAAGACCGGCCCAGGAGACGCGGATATCGCGGCTCAGGTGTACGGCAAGCAGTCTTGTCCTTGGACAGGGCGCGCTCGCACCGCACTCAACGAAGCTAAGGTCGACTTTGACTTCATCGAGCTAGACGACTCGGAAAACGCCCACTGGGAAGGCAAGCTCAACTCGCAAACTGGGCAAAACACGGTTCCCTACGTATTTCTCCGCGGCGAATTTGTTGGGGGCTTTAACGAGCTAAGCGAAGTCGTTCGCCTAGGCCAACTCGAGTACCGGACCCTCTCGGCAGAAGACCGCGCAGCAGCAGATGCCGCTCGTCCCCACGCTGCAGTTGAGATTGCTTCTCGCACTGAGACACCAGCCTGAGTTTGTGCTTGAACTCCCTAGCCCATCGCGATAAATGAGTCGCGATGAGTGATTTGCGGGTTCTTGGCGGGGGTGCAGAAGCCTTCGGTGCAATTTTGCGAAACATCGCAAATGCGCGAAACCGTATCGAAATTCATGCGTTCCTTTGGTGTGACGACAACACCGGGAACAAGCTCGCAACCGCGCTCTTAGAGGCTGCCGAGCGCGACGTTACCGTCGTCATCCACAAAGACCGGGTGGCTGCTGTCTACGAACTTTCCGGAGGCAACAACCAGAGCTTCTTTCACAAAGAAGCCAAGCGCGGCGAGAAGTTTGCTGCCTGGGTTCTCGAGCGCACCTACTTAGGCAAAGACAAGGATCGCAAGGCTCGCAAACGCCAACGGCCCAACGCTCTTGTCGACCAACTTGTCGCTCACCCAATGGTCACTGTGGCCTACGACGATAAACGCTTTGATCACTCGAAGATGTTTATCTTCGACGAAGAGATTCTTGTGCTTGGAAGCATGGGCATTGGCGATGATCATCACGATGAGTGGATCGACATGATGATCGAAGTCACCGGTACCCAGCACGTCGAGCGACTTGCCAAGCGCATGGCGGGCGAAGTCGAGTTTGACTCGAGCCGGCGCGTCGACTTCTTGCTTCACAATCAGGCCTCGCACGAGAAGAAGACCTGCCCGATGCTTAACGAGCGGCTCGGGCTTATCGAAGCTGCAAAGACTTCGGTTGTTATCGAGATGGCCTACCTTGGCGATCCGAGATTTACCAAGGCGCTGATCAATGCAGTCAATCGCGGTGTCGCCGTGACGCTTGTGACCGGGCGCGATGTAAACGTTCTGCGCTCGCTCGGCCGCGCCACGCTTGCAAAGATTCTTAAAAGCACTGGGGCTCCCGAGCACCTCTGCATCATCCTGCACCCGCGAATGGTTCACGCCAAAATGGTGGTTGTGGATGGGCGCTACTCCGACGTTGGCTCTGCGAACTTTACCAAGCTAAGCCACGGCGTTTACGACGAAGTAAACGTCTACATCGACGACGTCGACCTCGCCAAAGCCCTTACCGACCACGCCTTCTCGCATCGCGAAGACGGCGAAGTTGTGCAAGGGCCGCTCTCCTACAAAAAATGGGTGAGCCAAGTCGAGCGCGCGACCGTTGCGTACCAGTCGCGCAACGGTGCGTAGGGCGCTGGTCTGGCAGCGGCGCAGCTATCGATGCAACACCCATTGTGCCGGGCTCGCCTTTCGCTGGACATCGATAGACGCATTGCCGAAAATACGAGTCTCTCGAACCTACCGCTTGGACTATGAACATTCGTGAAGCGACACCAGCCGATGTCCCCGCGATACGCCTCGTAATACGCTCTTCAATAGAGGGGATTGCACGAGACGATTACGATTCGGAAGTACTTCTCCATTGGGGTAAGAACTCTTCTAAGGCAGTCGAGATGCAGCAAGAGGCAATGCGTACGGGCCACGAGTTGACCTGGGTGGCAATCGACTCTGGTGTCGTTGTGGGGTTCTCCGCACTCGATCCGTTTACCGGGACGATACGCGGTGTCTACGTTGCTAGCGAATTTGCTAGACAGCAACTTGGTACCGCACTGTTAGAAAAAGCAGAGGGCAGAGCTCGAGCACTAGATCTTAAGGCCTTGTCTCTTCACAGTACGATCACCGCAAAGCAGTTCTACGAGACTCATGGGTATGAAGTCTTGGAAGAGGTGCAGCATACGCTTCGCTCGGGTGTGAAAATGACCGCATTCGCGATGACGAAAACGCTGTAAATCGCGTTCACTGCTCTAGCGTTTACGTTCAGAGCTAGGAAGTGTTCTGTCTCCAGATCCAGTTGGGCCGGCAGTCGTTGCCGCCGTCCACTGCGCTACAGAATTTCCGAGGACGAGCTGCTAGGCTCGACGGCATGGGAATGAAGGTGCGCTCATTGATGGGCTTTGAAGTGTGGCGAAGGGAGCTTCTTCTTTGCGGCGCCATTGTTCAGGATGATCCGCCGCGCGCTTGGCGCGCTATCGAACAAGGACCAAGCGGTCGTTCTCGCCTGGGTGCAGAAAGAAGAAACCGAGGGCTACTTTGAAGATGTTCCCGGCCTGATTCGCCCCGTTAGGGCAACGTAAGTCCGATCGCAGCACACTTTTCGCGGGCGCTTTGCGCTGTGGGCGGACCCGGCTTGTCTCGCGCCGTAAGAGCGAGCTTCCAATGCCTGAGTGCGGCTTTGGGCTGCTCTGCGATGCAGAGAATTCGTACACAGTGCTCGCGAGAGTTGTAACTGAGGTTCGCCTCCGCGACGCGGTCGCAAACGCGCTCTGTCATGAGAGGAAGCGATTCGGCTGTGTCCTTTGCAAGCAAAACGAGATCAAGGGAGCGACTGGTATCGGCGATAAGCTCCAAGAGCTGGGCTTCTGAGAGGCTCGCAATACCCGCAAGCGGGTAGAATGTAAACGAGTCGGTAAGCTGCATTCCGCCCTCGATGTTTAAGAGATATTCTGATAGTCCGACAAATTCCACGCCGAGCATTGTCTCGCGTACGCACTCCTCCAGCCCGGTCACAGCCTCTCGTTGGCTGTTGTGTTCTCGCTTCATAGCGCCGGTACGGCCTAAAACTTCAACAGAGCCGACTAGCCCTGCAACCCCTTCGCCACCCAAAATGTCGATCTTAAAGTGCATTCCACCATAGAGCTGGGCTGAGCTGACGTGTGCAAGATTGACACACTCGTCAATTAGGGGCATTACGGCAAACTTGGCTCTACCCATGATTTTGATGTCGCTCATCAGCCCATCACGTTTCTCTTCATAAGACTGACGTGCGTTAGTTTTCTTGTACTTGTGAAGGCGTCGACTCCGCTCACCAGGTGCAAGCTTGCGAGTTGCCGGTTTAGAGTTATCTCGCTTCCCAACCCGCTGCTTTAATGCATGCAGTCGGTCCTTTGGCGACTCACTCGTGGGTACGGCTGCGGTGGCGTGCGGCTCGGAGTGCGCTCTGCCATCACTTCCCGAACCCCAGCCAATAAGATAGCCGCCGGCAGCGACTGCGAGTCCTACGGTCGCGGCAATTGTGATTCCTAGTTTCATGCTGATGATTCCTTTCGAAGCGGTACTGGGAATTCCAGTACTCGCGTTTGCAATGTTCTCCTTGCCAATGGTTGCAACGACCAGGGTTGCGATTGCGGTCGTCGAACGCGTTGATGGCAAGTAGGCCACTAGCCTTGATTCCAATTCGGGCTTCAACGAGGCTCGGGCTCGGGATACCCGCTTCTGCGCGGCCGATTCGCTAAGCCCGAGAATGTTCGCGACATCGGCCATAGAACGCTCTTCTCGGTAGAACAGGACAAGAACTTCCTGGTGCCCTTCCGGTATCTCAGCCAGTGCCTCAGAGATCGCGCTGCTTCGTTGCTGGACAGCAAGTACGCTCTCTGGCGTGTTTGTATCGGCGCCCAGCGGAACCTCCTCAACAAGCGTTACGCGCCCGCTGCTTCGATGATTGTTAAGAGCGCGATTGCGTGCAATGGCACAAATCCAACTGCGGAACATCGTCGGATCTCGCAATTGGCTTCTGTCGGCCCACGCGTCCACAAAGACGTCTTGCATCAGGTCGTCGATGTCGCTACTTCTGCCTGTATTGGCAATCAGCACAGCTCCGACCAACCGCTGATAGCGCTCGATCAAAAGTGCAAAGGCCTCTACGTCTCCTGCACACGCCTGCTTCGCCAAGTCTTTGTCTTCGAGGTTCACGACGTATAAGTAACGCGAAGCCTAGAAACCAGACCGATTTTCTCGTAGCGAAGGTGAAATTTCCTATGTGCCTCTACCAAGACAGGAAATTCATGGAGTTAGGCTATTCACACCGCCGAAGTGTTCACGGCGCCCGCTATCCGCGGCGTTCGACACTAAGAAGTTTACCGGCGGCAGAGATGCGAAAGGCAAAGAGCCCACGCACGCCATCTCGGGTGACATGCGCCCGTAGCGCGCTGGCCGGTAGCACGACGCTTCGGCCATCGATGGCGGTTGCCTCTACGTTGGGCACGCCGCGGTAGTGCCGCTGAAACTGCCCTGCCGAGATGTTGAGCCGAATGATGATTTCCGTGGCTCTCGTTGCGCTTGCCATACCCACACCCTGGGTATCGGCCAAGGGTTGGCTAGGCTTGAGCACCCAGAAAATGTGGCAGCCTAGTCGCGAGTGCACTGCTCCTATCCACCAACCGAGTGGCCGACGTTTGGTGGGTCAGGAATCCACTCGTAGCCAGCGCCAGCTGGTTTCTCCCCATGGCCTGGAACAAGATTTGAGCCCATGCCATACTTTGCTCTTGGTCTTGTATCGTGAGCAGGAGTACCGCGAGCTGTGCGTAGCGACTGGCTGTGACCACTTCGCAAACGCTGCATGTCAACGATGTGGGAACGTATTCTGTGATGCACACTCGCCGTCTCGGCACCGCCGCTGCAAGGACTGCGAGGAAGAGTTCGCCATTCAGCATCCAGTAGTAGGTTTGGCAGCGGCGTTTGAACACGCGCATCTTGATGGTTACAAACCGAAGCGGTGGCTTGCTAGGCGTTTCTTGATAGGGGCTTCCCTTACGGTGTCTTCCATCTACCTTAGCCACCTTCTAGCGCCCACTGAGGCTACGATCGTCTTCGTCGTCGCTCGGTGTCTGGCCGTGCTTGGAGTTTGTGTCGGAGCCTTCGTGACGCTTCGAAGCGCGGGAAGGTACCTTTTATCTGCCCTGCCTCTAATGGCTCTGAACGGCGGTAGCCGAAGTGTTACGGCTTTGCGAGGGAGACTGCGCCGCCATGTTCGAAGCGAATTCTTGAAAGAGCGCAAGCCCAACGCGCTTGCTGCTGCAGAGCGGAGCACCGCAAACGTTCTCTCCGGCTCTTCTGTTCCAGACCAAACCCGAGCGGGCCCTTGAGCGCAAGACACACGTAAAGTTTCGAGATCCGAGCACCCTAGCGCATGGACCCCTACCAGTAACGAGCGCCGCCTTGCCTCGGTCACAAGGTATTGCAGCAGTTCTTCGTCCAGGTCGGGGCCAGCGCCAAGTGAGAACTTTACCAACCGAGCTCCAGCATCTTGGAGGCGAGCGAGCGCTTCGTCGATTCCAGGCTTGCTGTCCACTTCCAAGCCGTAGCCGTCTTGGCCCCAAGAGCGAGTTGGGTAGCCGCCGATGGCTGTGAGCATAGGCCCGGCCGAGAGCAGGTCAAGGCCCTTGGCTGGCGCGCGCAGAGGCAAGGGAGCTGCAAGGTCGACCGCACCTGCGATGCCGGCCTTCACCATCGCCTCACCGACGGGCAGGTATGCAAGATGTACGTGGCTATCGATAATACCGGGCACAAGGTAGCGCCCGTTTGCATCGATGCTATCAGAATTGTTCGTAGGAATGCTCGGGCCCACCTCGGCAACGAGCCCGCCTACGATCAAAATTTCGATGGGAGCTCCGCCGGGAAGTCGCGCATTGCGAACGACTACGCTGCTCGTTGGCGTGGCGCTCTTAAACTCGGGTGCTGGGCTTGTGTGGCAAGCCAGCGGCGAGGCGCCTAGCAGCGTCACAAGAAGCACCAAGAGCGGCTGCCAGGGCAGGTGTCTGCCAATTGGGCTGCCCTTGGGTTGAAACGTCGGCGCGGGCATTGCTGATCAATACGATTCGCCTGCGCACTTGGATCACTTTAATCGGAGAAACCGTTTTCAGCGCCGAGCTTTGCCAAGCGGTTGTCAAAGCGATGCCGGAGGTGAGAGCGGTGTCATGCTTTGAAGCTCCCGCTAGTGGGCGCGAACCAAGACGTCGAGGGCGTGGTGCACCTGGTCGTCTTTGCGCACTTCGCGCGTCACCGTCTCGGCCTTCTCAATCTGCAGATCCGCAAGCATCGCTTCGAAGTCCTGCGGCCCAAAGAGGATGCTCGCGTCTTGCGGCCCGCCGATGCCTTCTTTGATGTTGCGGATGTCGTGACCGACGATGAGTAGCGTGCCGCCCGGGGCGAGTGCTTTCTTGGCAAGTGCAAGACTCGCTTGCATTTGCTCGCGCGGAAGGTGCAGGTAGAGGTAGAGGATAAGGTCGTAGGTGCCATTGATGTCGGTTGTGGCGTCGGCGACGCGCCAGTCGATGTTGGCGCCAACTTCGGCGCTGCGAGCACGCGCTTTTTCAATCGCCACCGGCGAGAAGTCAAAGGCGGTAACGTCCCAGCCAAGTTCGGCAAGCCAAAGCGCGTTGCGACCTTCGCCGCAAGCGACGTCCAGTGCGCGGCCCGGGGCAAGCCCGGTCACTTCGCTTGCGAGAAATTGATTTGGCCCCGCCGACCAAACCAATTTCTTCTCTTGGTATCGCTTGTCCCAGTCGTCGCTATTCATTGGGCGATTGTAGGCCGAGCCCAAGGCCACGGGAACTGTGAGAAACCGCAGTTCAACAATGTTGGGCGAGAAACCGCAGCTCAAGAAACCGCAGTCCAAGAAACCGCAGCTCAAGAAACCGCAGTCCGAGAAACCGCAGTCCGAGAAACCGCTGTGCTGGTTCGAAGGTTATTGCCGCAAGTGAATCTTGCCGACGCCGGCGCTCACTTCGCCGATAACTGCCGCGGTAAGGCCTGCAGCCTTGCACGCTGCCACGAGTTGGCTTGCCTCGTTGCTTGATAGCGCAAAGAGCAGGCCGCCGGAGGTCTGGGCATCGCTTAAGATTTCTTGGTCGATGCTTGTGATCGCATCGTCGGCGGTGAGGACGTCCTCCAAGGTGGCGAGGTTGCGTCGGCTGCCGCCAGGCACAAAGCCCGCTTTGGCAAGCTCGTAGGTGCCGGGCAAGATCGGGATGCTCGAGAGGTGCAATAGCGCGTCGAGGTCGCTGCTAAGAACTTCTCGCAGGTGACCAAGAAGGCCAAATCCGGTTACGTCGGTGCAGGCGTGGATGTCAAAGGCCATGGCGGCTTCGGCAGCGGCTTTGTTAAGCATCGACATTGAGGCAATTGCCGCATCGACAAAAGCGCTGTCGGCTTTTTGCGCGCGCATTGCGGTTGAAACAATGCCGGTGCCGATTGCTTTGGTGAGCACTAGGCTATCGCCAGGTCGTGCGCCAACGTTGCGCCAAATTTTGTCGGGATGCACAAAGCCGGTAACGGCCATCCCGTACTTTGGCTCGTTGTCGTCAATGCTGTGACCACCAACAACGCTCACGCCGCCTTCGGCAGCTTTGGCGGCGCCACCCTTAAGAATATCTCCTAGGGCCGAAAGTGGTGCCTTTGGATTGTTGCGAGGGTAGCCAACGATGTTCATGGCAATGACGGGGCGGCCGCCCATGGCATAGACATCGCTAATGCTATTGGCCGCAGAGATTTCTCCAAAGGCGTAGGGGGAATCGACGATGGGCGTGAAGAAATCGACGGTTTGAATGAGAGCGAGCTCATCCGAGATTTTGTACACGGCTGCATCGTCCGCTGTGCTGGTTCCAACAAGCACGGCAGAATCGGTAACGGGGGGCAAAGCGCTCAGCACCTGAGCGAGGTCCTTCGGACTCAACTTAGCCGCTCAACCACCGTGTTCGACGAGTGTGGTGAGGCGTATTTCTTCTCGACTCATAGCAGACCGCTCAATTCGCCACGAGTTTACAAGACTTTTGCTATCTCGCAGAGATTTAGACCCTTGCCCTGGGTGTTCCGTTCAACTTGAGGATGCTAACGCGAGCAACGAAGTGGACGGCAATCTTGGCGCTGGTGGCCGCAGGCGGATGTAGCAACGCCGAAGAGGCCCAGGGAGTCGACGCCAGCTACACCGAAGTCGTCTTTGAAGTGCCCGAGGGCTCGGGGCCCGAGCCTGCTGGGGAGGCCGGCAAGGAGGAGTGCACAACGTCGTGCTCCCTGGCCAAGCATCCGGTGCCACCCTACACTGAACTTGATTTTGAGATGGCGCGCGCAAAGTACGCCGCCACCAAAGACCCGGCCGCTGCCAGCGAAGGTCTTGAGACGATGCTCTTCTACGGAGCGCAGACCGAGGAGTTTCTTGGCAAGTTTGGCCATGGCGCGCTGTCCCAAGAGCACCAGCGTGTGCTGCGCCGCGAACTAAGCCGCACCGAAGCGCTGGTGACCCTGCGCTTGGTCGACGAAGAGGACGATTCGGTGCGAGCGGTCTACGGGCCCAACGCGGTTCCGATTGGCAAGAAGCAACACCTGGCCACCGTTGGCGATGGCCTCTTGGCGATGGAGTTTAACGGCACGGTCATGCGCACTGGCGTGAACTACTTGTGGTCTCGCTACTGAGTGGAGGCAGAGTACTTCGGTGCTGGACCGTGGTTCACGGTCATGAAAAGCGGAGACGACTGGCAAGTGCTTGATCACATCACGATGGGTGATGGCAAGACGCAATCGGCGGTACGAGTGGAAATTAAAATGAGTTTGGAGAACGCAGAATGACGTCGAAACGAAACAGTGCCCTAGTCGCCCTCTTGGCGATAACCCTAGTAACAAGTAGTAGTTCGCAAACCGCCTTTGCCGACCCGTGTGGCATGGTGCCGCCGCCGCTGCAAATCGCCTCATCGCGGGCTATCGAGCGCATCGGAGTTCAGAAAACCTACGTTGCCTTCGACAAGGGCATCGAGACCATGGTCTTGCGACCCGGATTTCAGGGCAAGGTAGAAGAATTCGGAATGCTAATTCCCTTTCCCTCACCGCCAAGTGTTCGCAAAGTTGACGACAATATTTTTGCGCACCTAACCGCAGCAATCGACCCACCCGAGGTGATTGCCCGAGTGCAGCGCAACCGGCCATCTCGCCCGATGTCGAGAAGCTCCTTTGGTGCGCGTAAGAAAATGAGTACGAAATCAAGTGCCGATGCCGAGTCGAGCCTAAAGTTTGACGAAGTTCGAGTGGTGAGCCAGGAAGCGGTTGGCATGTACGAAGTGGCTGTCTTGGCCGCAGGCGGTACCAAGGCGCTGCAAACCTGGATGACCGATAACGGCTTTCGCTACCCCGATGGCATGGACGAGGTGGTTGCCGACTACGTGAAGAGCAAGTGGTTCTTTGTCGCCATCAAGACCCATGTCGGGCAAAAGGCCGGCGTGAATCCGCGCCCAGGCATGCGCCAGGCGATTTCAAAACGTCCCAGTGGCACAACCTTCAACGGCTATGTTCAGGCGATGGGCTTTCGCTTTCACACCAAGGAACTTGTGGTTCCTATGCGTCTCTCAGTCTTTAACGCCGAGGGCAACTCTCGCAATATTGTCTACGCGCTTACCGATGACCCTTCGAAGATCAGCGGGATTCCCGAAGGCTTTGTGAAGCGACAAGTGACTGGTTTGCGCTTGCACCAGAACGTCACCAATCCACTGCCCTTGCGGGTAATTGGCGGTACCAAGAAAGACCTTAACGCTTCGCAGATTGCCAACCTCCCAACGCTTCGCGATCCAACTCGTCACAATGGCTTGGCTCGCGAACTCTTTGCCGCCGACATGCTTGCCATGCGCAAAGGTCGGCTTGTGAACAAGCTAGAAGAGAAGGAAAAGGCGTTGCTTAACCTTGGTGAAGCCTTTGGAATGCGCGGTCGGGTGATCGATGACCTCAACCGAGCAGAGCTTAAGAAGCAGCGCGACAAGCTTGGCAAGCAGGCGCTTAGCAGCCTTCGCAAAATGACGCTTACCGTGATTGATGGCTCCTTTGATCGCAAGGTGCTCGCCAAGCAGAACCTTAAGTTTCAGAAGTACCGTATGGCGAAGGCGCAAAACACACCGAGCAACTACGACGCCAATCGCCAAGGGCCTGGCTTTAACCAGGGTGGCCAACTCTACCGATGGGAGCTTGCCTACCGCGATGATGAGAGCCTTACTCCGAGCATCGCAACCGCTGGTCTTGGTGGTGGTTCTGGCGGCAGCCCGCTTTGGCCCCTCGCAGGATTTCTTCTTATTGGCGGCGCTCTCTACATTGCTCGAAAGCGCCTTCACGGCGTCGCGATTGCGGCTCTCCTTGTTGTTGGAACCCACGGTGTTGCCGAGGCTCAGCACGCACAAATTGCGGTGGGCTCTTCAAACTCGCTAATCGCTGCCGCTAGGAATAGTTCGGATCCAATCAAGCAGGGCAATGCGATTTTGGAGCTGTCTAGGAAAGGCACTTCCGAGGCTGACGTTGCGTTGGCAGACATTGCCTCAAACGGCAAGTACTCGCTTCTTGTGCGGAGCTGGGCTGCTGCCGGGCGCATGCAAATGGCGACCACGATCACAGCGCTGCGCAGCCTAGAGAACCTAACGCGCAGCTTTCCTGCGACGCGTCGAACGTGGACAACGCACTTGGCGGAACTTGCCAGGCAAGGCGGACCAGACGAACTCTTCTCGCTGGTTGCTAGCGTTCCCGAGATGCGCGCCGAGTTACAAGGAGAGCTCGCAGCGCTGCCAGCCAAGACGCTGTTAAACGCCATGCTCACCTCGTCAAACCAACAAGTTCGCCAGCAGTCGGCGTCGTACTTGGGAACAAAAGGCAAGGGCACTGCTGCTCTCGTTGTTAGCGCCCTTCGCTTTGATAAAACGGCTAAGAAAACTCCCTGGAGCGGTGGCGCGCTCTACCTTCCCAACGCGACGTGGAACAAGAAGGAAGCGACTGCGGTTGCCAACCATCTTCTTCGTTGGATGCTCTGGGCCGAGAAGAATGGCGACCAAGCCACGATGCGCATTGTTGGCAACAATCTTCGCACGCCAAGTATCGCTGCGGCGGCCGGCTACACCGTGAGCACCAATGGCCCTGCGCTCTTTACAACCGAGTACTGGCTTGGACTATGGACCAAGAGCTTTGGCTCCAAAGCGGCGGAAAGCGCGATGCGGGCTGTGAAATAGCCCTAGACCGCGCGATCCCCGATCAATCTATCTGCGCGGCGCGCTAGTTCGATGCTGCGAAGTGTCGCTTTAACTGCAAGAAGTGCTTCTCGAAGACGTGAAACGAGACGAAGGCTAAGAAGAACACTAAGGCGCTTGAAACGATAAAGTAGCCAAGGGCAACCGCAACGGAAGCAGGTTGCCCTTGTTGCATGTTGGACATGAGCGGAAGACCAAGCAGTTGGTGAAGAGGCTTGTGAATGACGTAGGCCGCATAGCTGTAGGTGCCCATCTTGCGAAGCGGTGCCCAGCAAAGCGCGCGGGCGAGCCAATCGCCCTTTTCTGTCGAGCTATTGGCGATGTCGAGCACAAAAATGGCGCCGATGATCGCAAAGACGGTGTAGCCAAACGTCTGAGAGAGAAGCCCAACCCGCGGTGCTCCTTTGGTCGCGACAAAGGTTACGACGGTGGCAACGAGCAAGAGAATGCGAACCTGAGTGCGCCGCTCTGAGAGAAGTTCTAAGATGTTGGCGTTGCGCAGGCCAAGTGCAGCAAGGGCTCCGAGTGCAATGGCATCGATGCGGCAGATGGTGAACTGATACGCCGCTTCTACCGGGAGATCGAGCATGCGAATGCCGATGCGAGTTGCCAGCGCTACCGCTGTGAGCCCCAAGCAAAACCGCATGAGCCCGCGCTTGCTAAGCACATAGACAATGACCGGCCACACCAGATAGAACTGCTCTTCGACGGCAAGCGACCACATATGTGGGTAGAGGCCGACTTCGTGCCCCATTGGAGCTGCCCAGTTTGAAAGATAGCTCCACAGCCAAACCTGATTCTCGGAGCCCGAGAGGTGTTGGCCTGTGACGAGTGGGTAGACGAGAAAGCCGAGGGCTAGGGATAGGTAGTAGAGCGGGAAGATGCGCACAGCTCGGCGCCCAAAGAAGCTTCGAAAGTAGTTTGCCGAATCTTTGGTGTTGAGCAGGATGTTGGTGATGAGAAAGCCGGAGAGCACGAAGAAGAGCTGAACTCCGACCCAGCCGAAATTGAGAATCAGCTCGGTCGCCTTCGCCGCCGCGCCCTGGGTGTTGTCCAGCAGGTTGAAGTTGTGGGCCAGCACCATCAAAATGGCGAGACCACGAATCCCGTCCAATGCAGGCACGTGCCGAGTTAGGCGATCACGCGTGGCGACCGGGCTAATGGTTTCAGCGGGTTGCTGTGTGTCTGCGTGTGGCAAGCAACGTTCTTTTGAGCAATCGCTGTGCCAGTATTTACGGCTACCTACGAGCCTACTTTGGAGAGGCTTGGAGCGCTAACTAGCGAACTTCTATGGGAGCACGAGGATGGAGACCCTAGGACCAACTGTCACACGGCTACTCAAGGCGCCGGAGATCCGGACAAGTTTGTCAGCCTGCAAGACGCTCCAGGGCCGTGAACATCCTTAAGCACAGCGGCCAGGCACAGCCGCCCGGGCACAACGCCAGTCCCGCGCCCGCGCCGAACGCCCGCGCCCGCGCCAAACGCCCGCGCCGAACGCCCGCGCCCGCGCCCGCGCCAAACGCCCGCGCCCGCGCCAAACGCCCGGGCCGCGCCCAGCGCTAAAAAGAGACTTTCCGAAATTCTCTTGTTGTCCAGGTAGCACTTCCGTCGCCTACTAGATCCAAGTGCATTCGAGCGTCGCAAACCTGCCAGAGAGTCCCGAGGAGCTTGCCAAGCTCGCTTTGAAGGACGGCGACCGGGACACCGCTTTGACACTGCTTATGGAAACCTACGGCGAAGAGATCTACCGTCATTGCCGACAGGTGGTTGGCGATAGCGACGTTGCCGCCGATGTTCATCAGACGGTCTTCGTGCAGGCCTACCGCGACCTAACGAGGTTTGACGCGCGAGCGAGTTTCCGAACTTGGCTCTACGCCATCGCCCGCCACCGCTGCCTGGATGCACTAAAGCTGCGTCGTCGGCGCCGCTTGCGATTCTTGCTTGGCGTTACCACGATTGACCGCCCCGATCCCACGCCCGATGTACGCGCTCGCATGGTGCGCAATGCGCAAAGTGCAGCGATGGATCGGGCACTCGAGCGTTTGAAACCCGAAGTTCGCATTGCCGTCTTACTTCGATACCGCGAAGACATGAGCTTTGAGGAGATGGCAGAAGTTTGCGGAGAGCGCCCGGCAACGCTTCAAGCGCGGGTTGCCCGTGCGCTGCCCAAGCTTCGCAAAGCCTTGGAGAGGGAAGAGGAGTCCGTATGAGTCTCAGTGAAAACCAGGCCATCGAGCGCATTGCGAATTCGGGGCGCGAAGAGAAGCCTGAGGACGGTTGGCAGGCTGCGGTCTTTCGCACGATTCGCAACGAGGCGCCGCCCGTGCGTCTTCGCCTTGTCACACAATCTGCGCGGGACGTGCGAGTTTCACACTCCGCTCGGCGTTCGCTTCTCTTTGGCGGGCTCACGTTCGCCGCTGTGATCTTCGCATTCTTCTTAGTACTCGATCAGCGCCCGGACGATCGTATTACCAAGCGAACTGCCGCAATTGCCATGGTTGTCGATTTTATCGAGCTCGAATCGGAGATGGCCAATGCACTTGCCGAGATGGACATCACAGAGGCTCGGATGGATCTTGCGTTTCGCGAGTTGCAGAAGTCGCAACCAGCACTGCGGCACTCGCAACCAGCACTGCGGCACACGCAGCCAGCACTGCGGCACACGCAGCCAGCCTTTCCCCGCATCTCGCCGGTGCTCATCGATGATCAAGTGCCGCAACCGTATCGCGCCAAGGATGTGCCTAGACTTCTCGACAAGAGCCCTATGAACCGCAAGAAGACGAGTGCCATTGCCATGCCTTGTGGCGATGCCGGTGATCTCTCGTGCGAGAGATAAACGAGCTTTCTTTGCAAGAACGATGTTGTGAACGACGTGGTTGTGTCGCCTACCCAACATGACCACGCAAGACTCGTCCGTACTCTTTGCCCTAGATGAATTGCGAGCGCATGAGCGACAGCGAGTTGATGAGGAATCGGAGAAGACGAGGCAACGTGCCGAAGTCGCGCGCCGCCAAGCAGCGGTAGCAGCGGAACGTCGTCTCGAGGCTAAGAATAATGCTGAAGACCTGATTCGACTAAGAGAGCAGCTAGAGCAAACCGCAGCCGACCGCGTGGCCTTGGAGCAGAAGCTACACCGTTTAGAGGTAGTTGCTCGCAAGCCGCCGCCGCCGCCGCACGTTCCGGCTCCAATGCACATCGTCACCCAAAGCAAATCGCATCATCTGCTGTGGACTGCGACACTGCTGCTGTCGTGCCTTGGCGTTTTTGTAGCCACATACACGTCGCCCGAGGCCCAGGCACCGGTTCAGACGCAGGTGGCCAATGCATCCGATTGTCCCGAGCCCGCACCAGAACCACCGACCAATCGCTCTGCCAACTCGGAACAAGCAATCGACAAAGCCGCGCCTCCGAAGGCCTCGCCTCCCGAAGCCTCGCCTCCTGAAGTCTCGCCTCCCGAAGTCTCGGCTAGCAGCACGCGCAGCGCTCATCGCGGTGCAACTTCACCCAAGCCGCCAAAGACCCCAGCGATCATTGTAGACGAGGATTGCAGTGGCCCACTTTGCGGGCTTCCCAAGTAGCCGCTCGCTACAGTGCGTTGCTGGCAACCTGCACGAGCGTAAAAACCACGCAGGCAATGGTAACGGCAGCGAAGCCCAAGCTCAGCGTGGGCACAAGGACCGGGCGGCGGTCGATGGCGCGCCCCCAATGGGTTAGCCCGCGCTGGATGAACGTTCCGGGACAGACAATTGGGGCTTTGCCTTCGACCCAAGCTTGTAGTGCGGCGCTAAGCTCGTCGGCTGTGGCAAAGGCGGCCTCCCGATCGGTTTGCAGGCCCCAACGCAGAAGACGACTTAACTGGCGCGGAACTCGGAGGTTTTGCGGGTGCAAGTAGGATTCGGCCGCAACTCTCTCGCCGTAGATCACGGCATCCAAAATAGACACGTGGGTGCTTGGAGGAGTCTCGCCAAGATAGTGGTGGAGACAGAGAAACTCGTAGGCCACGGCACACAGCCCGTAGACGTCACTGCGCGGTCCGATGAACCTCTCTCCTAAGAGTTGTTCGGGTGACATGTAGAGAAGCGTCCCGATGAGAGCCCCATCGGGCAGGGGCTGCTCTTCAATGCTGGTTTCGATGGTCTCGCCTGCCTCGGATTGCGACTGCGGCTGCATCAGTGTCGCAACGCCCCAGTCTGCGAGATACACCTCTCCGTTTGCACCAATTAGAATGTTGTCGGGTTTGACGTCGCGGTGAACAACACCGCGTTGGTGGGCATACGAGAGCGCATTGCCCACCCGCTGAATGATATGGATGCGTCGCTCGAGGGTATAGATGGCATGCGTGTGCTCATCACCTGCTAGCAATCTTGCGATAATTGCCGAGAGCGTCTCGTGTTCGGCAACGTAGCGCATCGTAAAGAAGGCATTGCCCTCGTCATCGTGGCCAAGGTCGTGCACGGGCAAAAGCCCGGGATGCTCGAGTTGCCCACCAATCTGTGCCTCGACATGAAACCGTCGCACCAGGGCGCTATTTGCTAGATCGGTGCGCAACACTTTCATTGCGACTTCGCGATTGAGATTGTGGTCGTGAACGCGGAACACACGCCCCATGCCTCCAGCGCCGATTTCCGATTGATCGCCATAGCGGGCATCGCCAGATAGCGCGAGCTTGGGTGTTGGGCCGGTGCCGCCCGTGCAGGGCACAAAGGTCACGCCTTCGTGGCGAAGCTGAGTTCCCCGCTCGGGGGCTCGTCGCTCGACGACGGTGTTCGCGGTATCGCCAGGTACGGTCTCGGAGGATGCCGACTCAACGATGGTGTCTTTGTGGGCCACGGTGCCTGAGCCTATCGCAATTGGCGCAATCTACCGTGCGAAACTTTTTTGCGCAGAACTTGATCCGATTGTCTCGCTAGGTCGTAGTAGTTGTCATGGCCCCGAATACTCCCTACATCGAACGACATATCAACGTCTCCGAGCCGCTCCAGTTTCAAGATCTCGATTGGGAGAAGGCGGCAGCCATCGGCCTCACCGAAGGCGAGAAAACGATTCTCAAGTACACCGCGGACGTTGAGGGGCAGACGATTTTCTACCTGCAAGAGGTGCTGGGAAGCGGCGTGGTTCGAGATAGCGAGACCATGACCTTTCTTACGATCTGGAACTACGAGGAGTTCTTTCACGGGCACGCCATCGAGAAGCTTCTTGCAGCGTGCAATGTCGAGGTCGACATCGAACGCCGAAGCGCGGTTCGCATGGATGCGAAGTTCGCGGCCAAAGCAGAGGCGGCGTTTCAGTGGTGCCTAGCCCGCCTCATGCCGCAAACCTTTAAGGCTCTCTACCTTTCATGGGCAGCTTCCCAAGAGTACCTAACGCGCCTTGCCTACAAGCAGATTTGTGAGACCACTAAGAACCCGGTCTTGGAAACGCTTTGCAGGCGCATTGCTAGGCAAGAGAGCCGCCACTTCGCTTGGTACTACCGTTCGGCTCGGCTCGAGATTGGTGCCTCAAAGCCCAACATGAAGGTCGTGCGATTTCTCTTCGAGAAGTTTTGGACGCCGGTTGGTGTTGGCGTCAAGTCCAAGGACGAGGCGCGGGAGCTTGTCTCGCATCTCTTCCCTGGCGAGGCATTGTTTCAGGCCATGGATGCGGTCGACCACACGATTTCCAAACTGCCCGGTTTGGAAGGGCTTAGCTTTGCCCGAAGCTACGCAACCAGCCTGGTTGAGCCTGCGCAGCTTTCAGCGCCGCAGCCTGCGTGATCTTCTGAGGCTAAGAATCTGGGTTGTCGAGTGAATCTCGATAGCCGAGTAGCTCACAAACGTAGCGAGCAATCGCCAGCGACCCTGTCAGGCCTGGCGAATCAATGCCTAGAACGTGAATGAAACGCGGGTGCTGAGCATCGCGTGCAACCAACCAATCCAATTGCCCGGTCATGCGCGCTTGAATTCCCGCCTGGTGCAGTTCAATATCGCTCTCGCAAAGACCTGGGAAATATTCTGAGACGCTTTTGAGATAGTGGGCCGGCGGATAGAGGTTTGTGGATAGATCCTCTTTGCCAATCCCTGTGTGAATCGCCGGGCCTATGGTCATGGTCGAGGCGATTTGGCCATCGTCCCCAAGGGTTGGTGTGAGGTGAACGCCGACGGTTTCGGTAACCTCACCGGCTTTTAGCAAGCGCTGAAACTCTGCAAAGGGCACGTCGGCGCGGGTTCCGTCGGGATAAAATCCCATCGGTACCGGATAGATATTGCGTCCACCCATGGCGAGCGCCGGCCTTCGGCTTTGATAGAACTTTGCCGCTTCGCCCCGGGATGGCACCAGTCGAAACTCACTGTCTGGATCGAGCATTCGGGCGACGTCATCGGCGTGAGCGCCAGCGGCGTTAATGACGTAGCGGGCAGTAAAACGCTCGCTCTTGCCGGCACACAAGGTCTCTACACCAAAGCCCTCGGCGCTTGCTTCAATGCGCACGACCTCTGTGCCAAAGAGATTGTGGGCTCGGGCGACGCGGCGCAGGGCGGCGAGATAGGCTGCCGAATCAATGATGCCCGAGGTTGGTGCGAGCAGCGCAGCGGTGGCGCGAATGTTTGGCTCCATGGCTTGCACCTCTGCAGGGCCAAGCAGACGAACACCCGGAACCGCGTTCTCTTGCGCGATCGCCAAAACGCCTTGTAGATAGCCTTCCTCGCGTTTGTTAGTGGCAACAACGAGTTTCCCGGTGTTGGCGTGAGGCACATTGTGGCGTAGGCAAAACTCGTAGAGCAGGGCATTGCCCTCTACGCAGAGCTGCGCCTTTAGCGGCCGCTCGGCCTGGCGGTAGTAAATGCCCGCGTGAATCACCCCCGAGTTGCGTGTCGATTGGTTCTCGACCCGATCGGCTGGGCAGCGCTCGAGCACGGCGATGTCACCACCTTGGGAATCGAGCGCCAATGCGATCGCTCTCCCAATAACCCCGCCTCCAATGATGGCGTATTGGACATCGGCCATAGATTGGACACTAGCACTGGTAAGGTTTGCCCATGCCTTGGTGGCACCGACTCCTACTTCGTATCCAAGCGTTTTTTGCGCGGGAGCCGCGCGCGTTCTTGCCGGCAGCCAAGCCCGAAGATTTGCCCGAAGATTTACAAGAAGCGCTGCGTCGCCTTGGCAACGAGAAGAGCGCTGCCCTAGATGCGGCGTCGCGCGCGGTAAAAGACTTTGGTGATCTGCGCACCGTTCTAATGGGCCCGGGCGCAAGTAGTGACGCCGCTTGGGACGTGAGTCTTCTTGCCGACGCCGAAGATGTCTTGCGCTCGATGCTGCTTCGGGCTCCCGAGGTTAGGCAGTTGGCAGCGATTGCCGGTGACCGAGGCAGCGATAAAGCGGGACGCGCCGCCGCTGGCGAGGCCCTCTTGCAACTGCGCGATCAAGGACGCGTATTGCACGAAGTTGCCTCGGCCTCGTTACTTTGGGCCTCGAGCAAAACACTGCAAGACCAAGAGGCGCTGCGCTTGTGTGCCGAGCGCCTGCGCCATACAAGCGAGCGAGCTAGCCTTGGATAAGCTTGCAAAGGTCGCGAGTGATGTTCTTTTGGTGCGCCTCGTTTGTGCCGCCGCCAATCTCAATGAGCTTAGCGTCGCGTAAGAACTGTTCTACTCGGTACTCGTTGCAGTAGCCGTAGCCGCCCAAGACTTGCATTGCCGAGTCGGCCACTTCTTTTGCCGCCCGCCCCGAGAAGAGCTTGGCAGCATCAGAGGCTGGTCGGTTGCGGTGGTCCGGGCCAATGGTGCTTGCGGCTCCGTAAATAAGGCCACGCATCGCTTCGATCTTGGCAAAGCTCTCGCCGATATGGCTTTGCACTTGGCCAAACTCTGCGATGGGCTTGCCAAAGGCTTGGCGCTCGTTGGCGTAGCGAAGCATTACATCAAGGCAGCGATTTGCCATTCCAAGGCTCATGGCTGCAAGGCCAAGGCGTTCGATTTCGAGGTTGCGCATCATATTGGTGATGCCGCCGCCCTCGCGCCCGACAAGGTTTTCGACCGGCACTTCCACATCCTCAAGAATGAGTTCTGCCATGGTCGATGCGCGCATGCCCATCTTGTGAATCTTCTCGCTAACAGAAAAACCCTTAAAGGTGCTCTCGACGATGAAGCTTGTAATGCGGCCTTCGACCTTGGCGTAGACCAAGAAGACGTTGGCTTCGGGCGCGTTGGTAATAAAGATCTTGCGACCGTTAAGAATGTAGTTATCGCCCTTCTTGACGGCGGTTGTGCCCATGCCAAGAACATCGGTGCCGGCAGACGGCTCGGTCATGCCCATGGCGCCAATCCACTCACCGGTAACGGTCTTTGGAATGTAGCGCTTTCGCTGGTCGTCGTTTGCCGCGTAAAAAAGGTTGTTTACAAAGAGCAGTGCGTGGGCGAGGTAGGCCAATGTAAAGCCCGGGTCCGAGTAAGACATTTCCTCGTGGGCGATGACCGCAGCGGTGGAGTCCATGCCGGCTCCTCCGAATTCTTCTGGGATCGTTATGCCGATGAGCCCAAGCTCGCCAACCTTGCGCAAGAGCCCTTGATTTAGGATGCCCTTTTGGTCGTATTCCTCGGCCTGCGGCTCAATCTCCTTGCGCGTAAACTCGCGGACGGTTTGGCGGAGCATCGCGTGCTCTTCGGTTGGATTTACAAGCTTTGGATTAAGAGTGGTGCTGAGCATCGGCGCGAGCCTAGCAGATTCGTACCGATCTCATAGGCGATTGGCCGTTGGCAAATAGTGCTCTTGTGCTAGCGTTCGCGCATGGCTGACATTTACATCTATGACGCAGTACGAACCCCCCGCGGCCGCGGCCGAGCGCCCCGAGGCGAGAAGCCCGGCGGAGTGTTTAGTGGCGTACATCCACAGGAATTGCTTGCACAAACCCTCAATCGGCTCGCCGACAAGAGCGGTCTCGACAAGGCGCTGGTCGACGATGTGGTCATCGGCTGCGTAACGCAGGTGGGTGAGCAGGGCGCCTGTGTTGCACGCAACGCGGTCCTAGCGGCAGGTTGGCCTCAAGAGGTTTCTGGAACGACCGTAAATCGCTTTTGCGGTTCGGGCACCCAAGCCATCAATTTTGCTGCCATGGGTATTGGCAGCGGCATGCAAGATTGCGTGGTTGCTGGCGGCGTCGAATCCATGTCGCGGGTCCCTCTCGGGTCCGATTGCGACAACCAACTCGACGGCAAGAATATGCTTCTTCGCAAGAAGATCACGATGGTGCCGCAGGGCATTAGCGCCGACCTAATTGCCACCCTCGAAGGCTTCTCTCGCGAAGAGCTTGACGCCTTTGCACTGCAGTCGCAGCAAAAGGCCGCAGTTGCAATCTCGGAAGGGCGCTTCGACAAGTCGCTCTTCATGGTCGTCGATTCCGAAGGTAAGAACATTACCGATAAGGACGAACACCCAAGGCCCGAGAGCACTGCCGAAAGTCTTGGCGGGATTCGCATCGCCTTTGAGAAAATGGGCGCAATGGCTGTCGGTCCAAATGGCGAGACCTTTGACGATTTCGCAATCAAGGCTTACCCAGAAGCCAAGGCTGTTCAGCACATGCACACCGGTGGAAACTCCAGTGGCATCGTCGATGGCGCCTGCGTCGTTTTGCTTGGCTCAAAAGAGTTTGGCGAGAAGGCCGGCCTCAAGCCCCGCGCAAAAATTCGCGCTGCGGCCACCATTGGTGCCGAGCCTGTCATCATGCTCACAGCTCCAGCGCCGGCTTCGCAAAAAGCACTCGACAAGGCGGGCATGTCGGTCTCCGACATCGATCTTTGGGAAATTAACGAAGCCTTCGCCACCGTGCCGCTGCAAACCATCCGCAAGCTCGGCATCGACCCCGAGCGCGTCAACGTCAATGGCGGCGCCATCGCAATGGGCCACCCACTTGGGGCCACAGGCGCCATGCTGCTAAACACCGCCCTCGACGAACTTGAGCGCACCGGTAAGAGCACCGCCCTAACCACGCTCTGCATCGGCGGCGGCATGGGCATCGCCACCATCATCGAGCGGGTCTAGCTCGCAGCTTCTGGTCGCGCCTGCGCCTGCATGGCATACGGCGCCGACCAGAGTCATCACTCCAAGCGCTAGTCTTTCGAGCGCTAGTCTTTCGAGCGCTAGCAGTTCGCTCCTTCTAGCGTGCGTTGTTGTTCGCAAGAATCAAAATGTCGAGCAGCTGTTTCCAGATGGACTCGCCGTGCAGCTGATGTTGGTGGTGACCTCGGCGATTCTCGCCACAGAAATCGGAAGCGTGAGTCGATACGAGACCACGATGTCAAAGAGGTCGTTGTCTTCGGCGTTAAGGCCCCAATCGCAGTCTGTCGCCCGCAACGTGGAGACGCCCATGACCACGTCGTTCGCCTCGCCCATGTAGACGCCGCCAATGCCAGATGCGGTGTGATGGTTTCTGCGGATGCTGCAGCCTTCCATAGTGACGTCTGAGCCGGGACCAATGAAGAGCGCTCCGCCGCCTCTGCCAAACCAACCCGAGGTATTGTCTTCAAAGGCGACATTGCGAAACAGGGCCTCGGACCGGTCGAAGTGCACACCGCCGGCAAGACTATTCCCAGCGGTATTGTTGCGGACCTCGCTATCCTCCATCGTGATGGGCGCACGAGTAGCAAGAAGGGCTGGGGATTGGCTGAAGCCTGTGAGGACTGAGCCCTCAATCGCAATCGAGCCGCCAGTTACGCGAATGCCATGAACGTCGACAAGAGCGCTGCTAGGGGCGATTCGTAGAGCACTAAGAACAATCTCTGCATCCACAAAGTCGAGTCGACCTGCGGCGATGAGGATGGCTGCATCGTCTGTGTGACCGACGATTGTGACATCTTGAAGGTAGGTGATCGTGTTGCTGAGCTCGACGGGACCACAGATATCAATCTGCCCCCCAATCTCGATCGCAGACCGCAGGTCTCCCACAGGCGTTCCGTTGTGGACAATCAGTGGCTCGGTTGTCGCCGCGTTGCAGTCGTTATCAACGCCGTCACAAAGCTCAATCGCACCGGGGTACAGGAGAAGGATTGATTCGCTAAATACTCTTGGGCTCATGTGATTCCTGGCGTCTACATAGACGAAGCCGCTGCCACCATGTCGCAACAAACTCTTCCTGCATGTGCAGAAAGTACTAAAGCGAGGTCGTTTTGGGCAAAACGTTCAAAGGACTCGCTTGCTTCCCAACGATGAGGTCTTGCCTCCCTACACCAAGGGAATCACGCTAAACACGGCCACGCTCCAGATTCCGTGGGTGATCAGAGCTTCCGTGATTCGTCCATAGTATGCCCGCTGAATACCGAAAACCGTCCCAACGGCTACGGCTGCACAGAGCAGGATCCATGAGCCACCGATGAGTTGGGGCAAGGCGTAGAGCACAGTTGTTATTAGAACAACTCTCATTCCAGAGAATGCTTTAGGCAGTAGCGCTACCGCGAGACCACGCCAAACGAGTTCCTCGGCTGCCACAATGAAAGCGATAAGACTCATCTTGATGGCCAGAGGGGGAGAAGTCTGTTCGATATCGATGTAGAGGGTCTCTACCAACGGTCGCAAATCGGGTATCAGCCAGATGGCCGCCTGATATCCTGCGTGGGTTGCGGCAACCATTGCTAAGCCCAACCCCGCCGCAAGCAAGGCACTGTCTCGGCGCAATGCGAGAAGATCACGCAAGCTCCCACGAAGAAGAACAATACTAAGACTAATTCCTACGACACCTGCAAGTAGGTTAGAGAGCCAGGGGTTGTAGGTGTGACGAGTTGCGATCGCCAATCCAAAGAGAATCGTGACGATGACGAGAGAAACGAAGGATGCGGGAGTGTTCTTTCTCACGGGGTCTTCGCAAACTCCGCTCCGATCGCACGTCCCCGTCGAGAAGATGCGTAGGAAGGAACTGCCTGTGATGTCTCATCCTCGAGGGCGAGAGTTGCTCCCGCTTCCAAAGTCATCGGCATGTGATTGAAGTGGTCCCAAAGAATGTCTTCATCGGGATCTAAGTCGTATCGAACACCTTCTACGAGTTCTTTGGCCATATCGAGTTCGACCCGCGTGACTAATGCAATCCAGTAACTTGAGAGACGAGGAGTAAGAATTGGGATGTTGATCATCCTGCGCGTGTGTCCTTGCAGAGCTGCAACCCGCTGCAAGACGTCTCGGTGAGACACACGTTCGGGGCCTGGGACGTCGTAGACATGAGAGGCCTCTTCAGAAGAAAGCAGTGCGGCCAAGAGTGCCCAAACAACATCATCCACGGCGATGGGGTGCGAATGATTGCGCAGCCACCGCGGCAAGAGCATGGCAGGTAATCGGGCCGCCAAGTCGCGTACCATCGTCCAGCTAGTTGAGCCAAGCCCCATAATCATTGCCGCTCGAAGTTCGATCGTGCTTATAGAACCCGATCTAAGAATTTTACCAGTCTCACGTCTGCTGGCCAGGTGCTTTGAAACACGCTGTCCTGCGGGCAGAACGCCACCAAGATAGACAATTCGGGAGACGCCGGATGACTCTGCAGCAGAAAGAAAATTACGCGCGCTACGAGCCTCTTTTTCTGGGTAGTCAGCGCCTTGCCCCATGCCGTGGACAAGATAGAAGGCACCGTCGCAGCCCCGAAGTGCGTTCTCTAATGTCTCGGGGGCTTCGACATCGAGCCGCACCCAGTCCCGCTCGGGCATTCGACTTTGCGCGGCCACCACATCCCGCGTCCCACACCGCACTTCGATACCGGCTGCGATGAGCGCCTCGTACAAATACTTCCCGACAAAGCCGCTCGCACCGGTGAGTAGGACCCTCATGCTAGCCACCATCGTTGCAACGAGACTTGGGCGAAATCGGCCAAATCGACTGTTGGCGTATTTGGACAAGCGTTGCCTATTTGATCTCCTCTTGGCGGCTCAGATAATCCTAAAATACCTAAATTATGTAGGTTTATGTTGATGCCGCCGCTAGTTAGTACTGTTGATGCGCTCATCATAGGGTTCATACTGCGACAGTATTGGACGATTTACAATCGCAAAATCGTTCAAAACGTCTATTCCTGAAATAGGTGCCGAGCCCGAGCACACCGTTCATCACCGCTCCCGCTTGGGCTCGAATTGCCATCTCGCACCTCGGCCACCACTCCAGACAGCTTCCGTAACGTCGACGCTGATGCCGAGCCGGGAGCATTGTTGGTGCTTCTAAAACCGTTTCGAGCCGACCGGCGATGCACAGATTCTGACGCGGGGCGGCATTCGATTTCTAGGAGGATTTGGGGGTAGGATGGCTGGCGTATGGCACTTCCTATTCGCTCGGCTCTGCGCTCCGCAGGGCGCTTCATGGTTCGCAATCCGCTCTCTGTTCTCACCGTTGCCAAGCACGCAATGAGCATGCGTGTCGCGATTCCGCTAGACGCCCTTCGCTGGGTTGTTGCGAATACGCCTCCAGGCAAAAAGGCGCCAACAGATATCGCCATCACGGCGCGCCCGCCAGCAATTCAAATGGGTGCGACGATCGAGATGATGGGCACAAAGCTGCGCGCATCAACAACCATCACCGTAGAAGAACTCCGAGTCTTTCCCGAAGAGATGACGGTGCGCCTGCGACTTACCGATACCGATATGAAGGTGCTCGATCGCTCGGAGACGCCCATTGCGGGGCTTATTCGCTCGGGAGCCCTAGACCTTAGCAAGCCTGGCAACCTGGTTAAGTTCATGCCGCAAAAGCCTGCTCTACTTGCCGAGGCAAAGGACGACATCTTGGTGCTTGATCTGATGCAAGTGCCCAAGCTTGCCAACAACTTTCGACTCAGAAAAGTTCTGCAGCGCATTACGCCTGTCATGAACGTCTCTGCACTTGGAACCGATGGCGACTACCTTGTGGTCTCGCTTAAGGCAACGCCAGGTGGTTTGCCCCGCGCTCTCAGTGCTGGCGCGAACTAGCGTTGCCCTCGCTGCTCTGTGTGGCGTTGCTCTGTGTGGCGTCCTCGCATGCGGGGATGAGCCACCGGCGAAACCCGAGCGAGCTCTGGAGAAGACACCTGCGCCTGCGCCGAGCGAAGTTCCCGCGCCCAAGCCCGAGGCCGCGCCCGAACCCACGCCAGCGCCCGTCGTCCTCAAGGCCTTTGACGCCGGCGACGATGAGGACGCAGCCCTGCGCGCGATTCGAGCGTTGCCTGCATGGAGCGCCGCCCTCGAGCGCTATCGCCTTCTCGCCAGGCGCGGCCAAAGCGGCCCAATCCACGGGCTCATCATCGACAGCGAAACCGGGTTGCGGCTGGTTGATGAGACCATCGGCGATGGCGCGCTATCGATTGCCATCGCGCTGCCCGAAGGTTTGTCGCTAACGCCGCCCATGCGCGCTGTCCTCTGGGGCGCTTGGAAACCCGAGCAAGAGCCAAGTTGGCGCTGGCATGCAACGCGGGTCGCGAGCCTTGCGCCGCCAAAGCAGCCCATCACGCAAGTGCCTCCCCTCGAGCCATTGGCTGCAGAAATGCCATCGGATGCGGTCTTAGTTTCAAAGGCCTCACGACGCGGCGGCACGATTTCATTCGTTGTTAAGAAAGAGAGCGATCGAGTTGGCGATGGCTGGCTTATCGCCGATGACAACAAGGGCAAGGCTGTGGCCCGACTGCTTTTGCCTGGTGAGCGCGAGACCTATGGCGATCAGTCTGAAATTGCTAGTGACGAGCGCTGGAAACTCGGCAGCAACAAGCGCTACTGGCTCACCGTCCGCAGTTTTCGGTCAGGTCGCCTTGGCGACTTGCCGGTGCTTCGCGCGAAGTCGGCTCCCAATTGGGATCGCAAAGCCAGCGCTGGTCCCGAGTTGTAGTCTCACCAGTATCCAACGCGCCTAGCGCAGCCATACACCTAGGCCATAGACCTTCGTGAATTTTACGAGCTAGGATGCCGGACATGAGGCGTACCCTTGCTTACTTATATTGCATTGTCGGTGTGGTCGTCTCACTGGCTGTGGTTTCTCAGTCACACGCCCAGCCAACCGCGTCCGAACCTGCGCCAACCGTAGTCGTTATTATCGACTCGGGAAATACCGATCTCCTCGTGGAGTCGCTGGTTCGCAGCACCGCCGAAGCCGAACTCACAAAGCGCGGGTACCACCTTGTCGAAGGTGCGGAAGTTGGCGGCGACACGCCACAAAAACTCTTGGCCTGCGCGGGAAATCCTCAGTGCTCGGTCGAAACCCTGGCGAGCATTTCTGCAACTTACGTCATCTTCATTTCGCTTCGCCCCGACGAAGAGGGCAAGTCGGACAACTTTAAAATCGTTGCTCGCAATTATGAAGTCGCTACAGGAACGGCTCTGGCCCGCACCATGCGTCGCTGCACCGAGTGCAAAGAGGAAGTTGATCTGGCGAGCTTTAGCAAAGGCGTAATTGCCGACCTCATTCGCGAACCCACGACGAAAGCGCCCGTGGTGCCCGAGACGCCAATCGAGCCAACCGCTACGCCTGCCACCCCCGCCACCCCCGCTGCACCAACGGTGATTGAAGAGCCGAGCATCAACTCTTCAGACGAAGGCTCAGGAGTTGTAACGGGGCTCAAGTACGCAACTCTTGTTGGTGGCGTTGCTGGCCTCGCCGCAGGCACCGTCTTGGTTCTTATTGATGGCCCAGTAATTCGCGACGGCGAGCGACTTCGCGAAGAGCGCGAGACCCTGCTTGGTGGCTACGGTGCATTGGCTGGTGGAGCTGTGCTCCTGGGCGTAAGCGCCTGGCTCTTTTCGGTCGACCACGATGACGATTCCCGATCGCACGCTTCTATCTTGCCAACCGTGCAAAGCGATGGCGGCTCACTTGTGTGGATGGGAACTTTTTAGATGAATCTACGACTTATTCTTATTTCCCTGCCACTGCTTGCAGCGGCGTGCACCCGTCCTGATTCGCTGTACTGCGACGACACAACACCCTGCACCGATCCGGCTAGGCCCTTCTGTGATTTGACTGGGGCACAACCTGCCTCCAATGGCGTCGGCCGCACCTGCATTGCCGACCCAAACGTTGTAGAGCAACCCGATGCGGGTATTGTGGTTGTGCCGGATGCCACCGTGATGTGCACCGAGTCATCTATGTGCTCGGCACAGCTTCCGATCTGTGTCGACAACGTTTGTGAAGCATGTGAATTTGGCAGCGCGGGAAACGCCGAGTGTGCAGAACGTGACGGCGACCTAGGCGTCTGCCTTGCCGACGGTACTTGCGGCGAGTGCGGCAGCAGCAGCGATTGCAATGACGTCGGTGCGCCATTTTGCGAAGCGAGCACCGCAACCTGCGAAGCGTGTAGCGAGCACGTGCAATGTGAATCGGGCGCCTGCGAAGTTGAGTCCGGAGAGTGCATTCCCGATGGCGACATTGTCTACGTGGACAATACCCTCGGAAGCGACAGTGCAACCTGTGGCGCTGCACCCGGAGCTGCCGCTTGCGAGCACCTTGAAGGCGGGCCCGGTGGACTTGCCAAGGTCACTGGGGCCCGCGACTACGTGATTCTCGCAAACGGAAACTACCTGGAGACCCTTAGCGTCACGGGCCTTAAGGTCAACATCATCGGCAATGGTTCGCGTTTGCAGCCTCCGGGCTTTGTCACCGTGCCGCCATTATTTCTCAGCGATGGAGCCGACATCTCGATCGAAGATCTCATCATCGAAGGTGGCAACGGTCTTGGGGCAAACGGCGTGGGCGTTAGCTGCTTGGGAGCCACCCTCAAACTCAATGACGTTATCGTTCGCGACAACGGCGATGCTGGCATCTCAATTGAGAATTGTTCTTTGCGCCTCACCGATTCGGAAGTGCGAGGAAATGTTCAAGAGGGCATAAAGTTACGCGACGGCAGCGACCTCACGATTCGCCGCAGTGTTGTGGCAGACAACGGCTTTCACGGGCTTCATATTTTGTCGTCCGCTGTCGACATTCGCCAATCGCGAATCTTGGAAAACGTGACGGGTGGTCTCTACCTTCAAAACAGTACCTTCGTTATCGAAAACAATTGGATTGTGGACAATGGCAATCTTGGATTCTCACCGGGCAACCCAACCGGTGGCCTGGTGATCCAATCCACGCCGGGTGGCCCCCTTTCACCACAAGACGTTCGTCACAACACAATTGCGTTTAACGTCGCACCAGGAGCTGTCGCCTCCGCCGGGCTCGTTTGCGACTCCGGGGCAGGTACAGGCATTGTGCAGGCCGATAGCAATATTATTATCGCCAACACGCGCCAAGGGACGAGTCCGCAAACCAGTGGGAGCTGCAGCATCCGGTACTCGATGGTTACGGGAATCACCAGTGGCGTCGGCAACGTATCGGTCCTTCCGACTTTCGAGAACCAACCGGGCGGCGATTACCACCTCGCGTCCGGATCGCCAGGAATTGACATTGGCGAGCCAGGCAGCCCGACGACAATCGACATTGATGGCGAGAATCGGCCAAGTGGGGCCGGCTTTGATATGGGTGCCGACGAGCGCTAGCCGGTCGTTGCCCCCTAACGAAGTTCGCGAGACATGCTAAAGTAGAAAAACGCATGATTGTTGAGTGTCCAGCGTGTGAAAGTCGTTACGACGTAACCGGTCGTCCTGCAGGAACCAAGGCGCGCTGTCGATGCGGGCAACTGTTCTTGTTGCCCGATCCGCCGCGAAGTGCCAAGGCTCTTTCGTGCCCCCAATGCGGTGGCAATGTGAAGTCCGGTACCAGCAGCTGCGAGTTCTGCGAAGCGGCGTTGCTTGTCAAAGCATGCCCCCGATGTTTTGCCCGAATCTTTCACGGTGCAAAGCACTGCAACGATTGCGGTGCCGAAGTGCATGTGCCGGCAAACGCAAACGAAGACGGCACAGCCAAGCAGTTGGCCTGCCCGCGATGCGAGGCCTCACCAACCATGGAGGCTCGGCTCGTCGGCGATACACTCATGGACGAGTGTCCCGACTGTCATGGAATCTGGCTCGACCTAGCGGCGGTCACTCGGCTCGTGAAAGAGCGTCGACAGGTTTCCACCGAAGCGGTTCTCGGCATGGGCGGCCCACAGGGCAGCAGTGTTCCGGTTTCCATGCCGCGAGGCCGCGTCTACGTCAAGTGTCCCGAGTGCGACCAAGTCATGAATCGCACCAACTTTGCCAAGCGCTCTGGCATCATCATCGATTCCTGTCGCGGCCATGGCACCTGGTTCGATGCCGACGAGCTTCCCAAGGTTGTCGAGTTTGTCATGAACGGCGGAATCGAGGCCTCCCACGAACGCGGCATGGAGAAGGCGAAAGAAGAAGTGCGCCGCGCCCAATCAAAAATTCGCGCCCAGCAGGCGGCTGCATCAACGCAAGCGATGTCGCAACCTCGAACTCGACACTACGGCTCGGTCAATAGCTTTGGTGGGTTGCTCGGAATTATCGGCAGCGTGCTTCTCGATTAGGTAGAACGCAACATGGTTCCGATTCTACTGCTCACTGGTTTTCTCGGCAGCGGGAAAACAACGCTGCTCAATCGTCTTCTCGAAGAGCGCCCAACCACGGGCGAGCTCGCCGAGAGTGCAGGCAAGTTGGCTCTGGTCGTAAACGAGTTTGGCGACATTGGCATCGATGGCGATCTGCTTCCCGATGCGATGACTCGCCAGATCGAGATCAAGGGTGGCTGCATCTGCTGTCGCCTCGATGGCGACTTAGAAAAAACCCTACTCGAACTACTCGATGGCCAACCCGATCTCTCGGCGATCGTTATTGAGACAACCGGCATCGCCGAACCACTTCCCATCTCGTGGACACTTGCTCAGGGCGAGCTTGCCAATCGGGTTCGGCTCGCCGCTGTCATCACGGTTGTCGATGCCCTCGAGCACGAGAACCATCGCCCAATGAGCCCGTCGGTCGATTACCAAGTCGAGTACGCCGACGTCCTTGTCATCACCAAGCTCGACATCGCTGGCGAAGAGCAGGTGGCTGCCATCAAATCAATTCTGCGAGAAACCAACCAAGTGGCTCCGGTGCTCGCAGGCAACACGACCGATTTGGTTTCCCAACTTTGGCAGACTCTCGATGATCCCACCGAGACGTCGCGAAGCCTAGAGGCCGCCAAGACTCGCACCGATGGTGTGAGCCATGCAGGTCACCACTTTCAGTCGGTCTCTCTTCCAATTGAGGACACGCTCGACTTCGAATTGCTCAGCGAAGAACTTGAGAATCTGGCTCCCGGCTACATCCGAATCAAGGGTATCGCTCGGGTCGTGGACGGCACTTCGGGCAGTGACGAAGCGCGCATGATCGTCTTCCACCGTGTCGGGGCTAGGGTGTCAGCCGAGCCCGCTAAAGACGACTTAGGCTGCCGCCTCGTGGCCATCGGAACGGACATTGACGCGGCCGAGCTGAAGGCATGCATCGATGCGTCCGTGTTAGGATAACCGCGTTGACTGAGGACGAGACCAGTAAAGCGGCAACGCTGAAAGACCTCTTAATCGAGATACGCAACGGCTATGCGCTTTTCTCGCCGGTCCTTATTTCCGTGCACCCCGACGCAATGTACGTCGACGAATCGACGACAGAGCGCACGGTGACGTCCAATATCGAAGTGGACTGGGCCGACGAATACACGCGCGAGTACGCCGACGAAGAGTACATGGTGGTTGGCTCCAACAGTCTTCAACAGGGCTTGGACAAACCCGCCTCCATCGGCCGCTCTCGCAAGTGCGATGTTCGCGTCGAGAACGAGTCCGTAAGCAAGGCGCACGCTTCCATTGTTCTTGATCGAGGCAGTGGCGGATACTTTGTTACCGACGAGGGCTCTCGCAACGGCACCTTCCTAAACGGCGAGAAGATCGAGCCCAACCGACGAACCTCACTTTGGTCGGGAGCCTACTTAAGCTTTGGCGACGCAGTTTTCGTCTTTATTGATCCCCCAACGCTTCGCAAACTCGCCAGGCTTGCTCGAGTCGGATAGCTCGTTGTGACTCGGCTCGTTAGGACTCGGCTCGTTGGGACTCGGCTCGTTGTTCGCGCCTTCCTCGGAGTAGCGCTGCTCTTGAGCAGTGGTTGCGAAGCCAAGCAAACCGCTTTGGTTGCCGAGACCGATGATGAATCTGCCGACTTTGGGCGCTCCTCACTTCGTGCTGCAGTAGTCGCGCTCTCGAAATCTCCCGAGAGTCCACAGGCCTACGAAGTATTCGCAGATCGGGTTAGGGAGCTCATGCCTTTCTTTAGTCGCTCGGTGAAGCGTGAGGCGGAGTTGCGACTGTGCACCTTGGCCATAGCGCCGCTGGAAGCTGGCCTAAGCCTTACACCCGAGGGCCAATTACAGGCATTCGCCACGACGGTATGGCCGAGCATTTTAGAGTTTCCAAAACTCGAAGGCGAGACTCCGCACGACTATGCAGACCGCTTGTGCGCCAGCGAGTTTGCGCTCGACTGCAACAATGTAATTCCCGAGCGTTGGCCAGCCATTCTCAATGCGCGCGTTTGGCGAACGCTAAAGAACCGGGTTGAGCTTGCCTACAGCCGGTGTCGCTGGTGTGAAGGCGACAAGGCATTTGCTGGGCTTGTGCAGCGCAGCCACGACATTCACGTGCGCCTTGAGTTAGCTGCTCGTCGAGCCGTTCTAGATGGAACCCCTGCCGATTGGCCCGTTGCTGGGCCACACGCCGCGCCGCTTGAAACGGAAATTGTCATTTCATTTGCTTCCGGCGGCGTCGTAACCGTCGATGGAGGCACGGTGGATGGCGGTGACTGGCGAGAAGCAATTCGCAGCATGCGCGGTGACACAACTCGAGTCGCTCTACACTTAAATCCCGAGCGGCTTGTGGCTGATCTTCTACAGGTTTTGCGCGGCGTGAGATCGGCGGGCTACTCCGAGGTGGCTCTGGTTACTCGGCACAAAGAATTTCCCTATCAGGCTGTCACCTACACAATCGATGCTCGCGTGAAAAATTCTGGGGAGCTGAATGTGCACAACGGCGACACGATTCAAATTCTGGTGCAGGCACTTGATCACAGTGTGTCTGTTAAAGCTCTCTAGATGCGTGCCTCTGTTTGCCACGTACTGCCCGTTGCGGCCGGTATATTCGAGTCCTACGCTGCCGGCGGCCTATGAGCGAAAACTTCGACACAGACATCAAGAAGAGTGTCCACCGCGGCATCGCTTGGGCGAGTTTGGCGAGTTCTCTGGTTGGGATTCTCGATATCGTTGCGACGATCCTCATCGTCGGGCTTTGGCTTACTAAAGAACAATTCGGAGTGGCTGTTTTGGCCATCTCGATGTTTCCCGTTTTAGACATCGCTACCGATCTCGGTCTCGCTGCCGCTGTGATTCAGCGCGACGACCATTCCAAGTCGCGCATCTCCACGGTGTTTTGGCTAAACCTCGCGATGAGCCTCTCGCTCTTTGCCCTCTTGGCACTGGGAATCGGTCCGCTTATCGCGCACATCCAAGGCACGGACATTATCGCCGGCTTGCTCACGGCGTATGGCGTAAAGCTCGTTTGGCAAAACGTCTATTTCTTGCCGTACGCCCTAATGAAGAAGGAACTGCGTTTTAAGGAGCTTTCCATTATTCGCATTATTGCGAACTTTGCGGAGTTTGCGGGCAAGGTGGGAGCCGCTGCCAGTGGACTTGGGATTTGGTGCTTTATCGTGGGGCCACTGTGTCGCGTGTTTGTGACCGGAATCGGCGTGCAAATTCGGCATCCGTGGCGCCCGAGCTTTGTCTTTAAGTGGAGCGAAGGATGGGACTGGGCAAAGTTTGGGCTTAAGACCTCTGCGCACAAAATTCTCTTTCGCCTCTACAGCGTTATCGACAAGCAAGTGGTTGGCTTCTACTTTGGCAAAGAGGCACTTGCAGTGTACAGCATTGCCTACTTGGTGGTTCTGGAACCGGCTCTGGTCATCTCAGAAATTATCGTAAATGTTGCTTTCCCAACATTTTCGAAACTCAAGCACAGTGCCGACAAGCTCTACGAGCAATTGGTGAGCTTCTGCCGAATGAACTTGGTGGTTATGCTGCTCTTTGTCGGCATCATCTTTGTCGGTGCAGAGGAGATTCTCTCGATCTTTGACATGCGCAAAGACGCAGATGATCTGGCAAACTACACTGCAGGTGCACCCATCATTCGTCTCCTTTGCGGCATTGCGGTGCTGCGTGCACTGAGCTTTGTCATCCCGCCGTTTCTCGATGGAGTTGGCCGCCCCACGCTAACGCTCATCTACACATCGGTTGCAGCGATCGCTCTCACAACCTTCTTCTTGGTCTTCGCCAATGTCTTTGGCGACGAGATGGGCGCAAACTCGGTGGCACTTGGCTGGCTTGCTGGCTACCCAATCGCCTTTGCCGTGTTGGTGTGGCTGGCCTTTCGAATTTTGGAAATGCCTAGTTACAAGCTCTACGCGCGACTTGTGGGGATTGCAGGGTGCGGTTTGGCTGCAACGGCGTGTGCTGCGGGCGCAAAGTGGGCACTGCTCGATGTGCATATTGGTCTGCGTTTCGCTGGCATCGTCGTCACAATGCTCGTGTCCTACAGCATGCTGCTATCGCGTTTTCAGGGCATCAACATTCGCTCTGTGCGCAGCTCGCTTTCGTCGGATTAGGGAGTGCTACGGTGATGGGTGTGAAGCGGCGCAAGCAGATTCTTAGTGCGATTGCGCTGCTGGTAGCGATTGGGATCTATTGGCAGCAGTCGCAGCTCGATACTTCGGCGCCTGCAAACTCCGCGGAGCAACCAAGGGAGACCCAGCCCGAACGCACAGAGCGCAAGGCTCCACCACAGTATCCACGCTCGCCCGCCAAAGAAGCGCGCACTGCGCTTGCGAGTTTTTCTGAAGCGTTTGCCGAGCGAAAGTCCGAACGCTGGATGACCGTATCGGTTCGCGTCATCAAGACCTTGCCCGATGACAATAAGGGCAGCCGACACCAGCGCTTCTTAGTCGAGGGCCGAGACGGAACTACTGTGCTCGTCGCTCACAACATCGATCTGGCCAAGCACGTACCGCTGCGCATCGACGAGACCATCGAGATTCGCGGCCGTTACGAGTGGAACGAGAAGGGCGGTGTGCTGCACTGGACCCACGCTGATCCATCTGGGCGCCTCGATGGCGGTTGGATTCGCCACCAAGGCATCGAGTACCGCTAGTTAGTACTAGTAGTAGTAGGTCTCGCCGGGCGCGCTACTGGCCCAGCTCTCTGGGTTCCAATGCGTGGCTCGGTACAAGAGGGCACCAAGATACGGGAGCGCGCCAATCAAGATCGGCCACAGGATGCGGCCTACAAAATGCCCCTTCTTGCGACGGGCACCTCGGAGAATTTCGTAGAGGGAAAATGCTGTGGCAGGCAAGAAGAGGAGCAGGCCCAAAGCGTCGCCGTGCATGAGAAAGGCGACGGGAATGACCAGGCTCAGTGCGACTCCAAGGAGGGCAAAGATCCAGCAAATGCCCAGAGCGACCGCTTTGAAGCCAGGCACCATATTGGCGATGCGAGCGAGCTCCACAGAGAAGTCCTCTTTCCACGTCCTGCTTGCAATTCGGGCTCTAGGTAGTTTCATAGGCCCTAGCTATTGCACGGATGCGACCATGCGAATGCGAGCAATTGCAGTATCTTGGCGGCGAAGAAAACTCAGGAATACCATATTGCCGTAGCAGTGTGGCCATTAAAGTAAGCTAGCGACACACGCTAGAAGAGGAGGAATGCGAGGCCGATGAGCAGGGCCACACCCGCCAGTGCGAGCGCACCGCTCCGCGGCAGGATAGGCGCGCGGGTGGGCTGTACCTGGCCTGAAACATCCGCCGCCACGGCTTGGAGCGCGAGTTCGTCACGGTTTGGAGAACTCAGCACCGCGTCGAGCCATGCGTGTCCATTATCAAAGTCGGTATCCTCTTCGACGATTGTGAAGTTTACCGGGCCAAACTCGGGACTCTGAATTTGCGGATTCACAGCTGATCCTGTCGCGAAGAGATCTTCGGCCAAGGTAGATGTTTCTGTCTCTTGCGTTGTGTTCGCAGTGGCATCACTAAGCGTTGTCTTTCTCGTTCCGCGCGTACCCGTCACCCTGCCCTCCACATTCGGCACGCTATCACGAGGGACTAGGGCGAATGCTAGGAGGGATGAGGGGGCACAGGGGTAGTGCCGAGCGCTTCCTGGTAAGACTCCAGTGTCTACGGGGCACTAGCCGCTAAGAGTTATTCTACCTACAGGCGAGACACTGTAGGCGGGTGAGAGGGCCGGGTGCAAGGAGCGTTAGCTGGCCTACAAAATGTACGCTTTCGCGCTCTACGCGGACGATCTCGGTGCGATAAGGGAATTGTCTGAAATTCTGTCGAAGGCGCTGAGCTCTTCGGCCTCGACCGGCGCTTCCATCTCCTTGGCAATGTGGCGGTTGCTTTAGGAGTTCCGAGGGCTCTCCGATGCGTTTTCGTACGCTTCGAAATTGGTGGGATGCGATGGCTTGCGGCTTTGGTTGCTCGTGTGGCGAGAGGCGAGCCTGGCACCGTGACTGACAGCCTCCGCTCCGTGCTCTGCGCCGTTTGGTGGAATGGGGCGGGATGAGTTCCGGGTGCTGATTGAGGGATCGTAGGTTTCGGCTTCGAGATATACGCGTTTGCTGCCAGCCCCGATGCCGCCGCTGACGATGACTTCGGGACTTACGCACAAAGCCGGCAAACGCCAAACCGCGCACAGCGAACCGAGCAACCGAGCAACCGAGCACAGCGCATCGCGCACAGCGAACCGCGCAACCGCGAACCCGAGCAAACGAAACATCAGCCGGGTCAACCGCGTCAGTGCCCGTCACCCAAAGTGCCATCGAGCGCCTCGCATTACCCGCCGCGGTGGTGCTCGCACCTCAAATCGTCATCGGCACAAACGACGTCCCACGTCAGCCGCGGGTCAAGGTTGGGTTCTTGTTTCAGCGAGATTGCACAGCCGTCGCCATCAAACCGCAAGCGCCGAAACCCAGCGCACCCGCACCAAAGCCACGTCGGCGAGCACCGACCGCAGCTGGAACAAGGACCCGACCGCCAGCCCAGGCCGCCCCATCACATCGAACGAAGCCCGCAAACGCCAAATGCAAACGCCAAATGCAAACGCCAATGCAAACGCCAAATGCAAACCCTTCGAACTCTTGTCCCACGTGAGTTCGAACTCTAGGACGAATCAAAGCCCTAACTTGGTGAACTGCCCGCAATCACATCGGCGGGCGCTTGTACAAGCTCGATCAAGACTCCGGCGCCGCCGAATGGGAATTCTTCTGAGGAGCGAGGATGAATGAAGCAGACGTCGTGACCGGCCGCGCCTTTGCGAATTCCACCCGGTGTAAAGCGCATGCCTTTTGCGGTGAGCCACTCGACTGCGAGTGCCAAGTTGTCGACCCAAAGCCCGATGTGATTAAGAGCGGGGACGTGCACCTTTGGGCGACCTTCTGGGTTGATGGGCTGCATGAGATCGATCTCAACTTTGCCAAGACCTGTACCTGTGATCAGAATGTCTTCGTCGACGTTCTCTTTCTCACTTCGATATTCGCCGGTTTTCTCAAGGCCGAGCATGTCGCACCAAAGAGTGCTGAGTTCACTCTTATCGGTGCTGCCAATGGCAATTTGCTGAACACCAAGAATCTTAAACGGGCGGCTATCCATGGCCCTGAGTAAAGCTTGGACTCAGGGCCAAGGGCAAGCGAGCCATGACGGTCTAGCGCAAATAGGTGATGCTATTGAGTTGCTTCTTGTAGGCGGCAGAGAACGATGCTGCGACGTCTGGGGCCATGCCTGATTCGGCGATCTTTGCATCGAGAGCTTCCTGCATCTGCGCTGGCTCGTAGTTGAGGTAGCCCAAAACCTGCGAAATCGTCTCGCCTGCGAAGATGTCTTCAACCCGATATCCGTCGGAGTGCATCGAGATGTGCACGGTGTTGGTGTCACCGAAGAGATTGTGCAAATCACCCAGGATCTCTTGGTACGCGCCGACCAGAAAAAATCCTATGTAGTAGGGCTTGCCCTCTTGTGGCGCATGCAGCTCCAGAACGTTCTTCGAGGTTCGAGAATCCGCAAACTTGTCAATGCGACCATCCGAGTCGCAGGTGATGTCAGCCAAAATTGCTCGGCGTGTTGGTTCCTCGTTAAGGCGATGAATCGGAAGAATCGGGAAAATCTGATCAACCGCCCACGAGTCGGGAAGACTCTGAAAGAGCGAGAAGTTTAGGACGAAGGTGTCACAGAGCAGGCGCTCAAGCTCTGCGAGATCTTCCGGGATTTCCTCTTCACTTGGAATGAGCCTCTGGATTCGCGCACAACTTGCCCAGTACAGCTGATCGCCTCGAACTCGGTCTTCGAGGCTAAGGTGGCCGAGCCCAAAAAGCTGCCGAACCTGGTCTCGAAATGCCAAGACGTCGTGATACGACTCGACCAGGTTGTTGCTTCCGATGTTGTGAAACGCGCGAAGAAAGTTGGTGATAAGCGGCTCAGAGATGTCGTCCTCGCCAAAATCAATGTCTTCGGAAACCGGCTTGGAGACCTCGAGAACCGGCACAACGAGGACGGAGTGGTGGGCGGAGATGGCTCGGCCCGACTCGGAAACTAGGTGCGGGTGGGCAATCTCTGCTTGGTCGCAAACCATCATGACTTCGTGCACAACGTCGTTTGCGTACTCTTGCATGCTGTAGTTAAGCGAACAGGCCGAGTCGCTTTGAGAGCCATCGTAGTCGACACCCAGACCGCCGCCGACATCAAGGTGATCAAGCCCTGTGCAGCCAAGCTTGCGAAGCTCGGTGTAGAGAACGGCAGCTTCGCGCAGTGCAGTTTTAATCGAGCGAATCGCTGAGATTTGCGAACCGAGGTGAAAGTGCATGAGACGCAAGTTGTCGAGTTGGCCCCATTCTCGGAGAAACTCTGTGGCTTCGAGAATCTCGGTGGGAGTTAGTCCAAACTTGCTTAGATCGCCCCCGGAGAGCTGCCACTTTCCGGCACCCGGCGTCGAAATCTTTACTCTGATGCCGTAGGATGCAGGAATTCCGAGTTTTTCGCTAACTCGGTGGATGCGATGCAACTCGCTTGGCTTTTCGACCACCAGAATAATCGTGGCTCCAAGTTGGCCGCCGAGCAGTGCCATCTCCACGTACGCATCGTCTTTGTAGCCGTTGCAAACGATCAGCGCTTCGCTGTCTTTGTGCACGGCCAGAATCGCCATGAGCTCGGCTTTGGAGCCGGCTTCGAGGCCGTAGTGAAACGGGCTACCAAAGTGGACAATCTCTTCGACCACCGTGCGCGCTTGATTCACCTTAATGGGAAAGACACCGCGGTAGCTCGCTTGGTATCGGCAGTCGGAGATGGCTTGCGCAAAGGCGCGATTGAGTTCTTCGATGCGAGTTCGCAGTATGTCGGAGAAGCGCAAAAGAACCGGAGCGTCGTAGCCACGGGCGCGGAGATCTTCGACCACTTCGAAGAGATCTGCTGTGGCGATTGATTCCGGACGCGTCGAAACTTCAACGTTGCCCTTTCCATTGATGGAGAAATGTCCTCGGCCCCAGCGATCAATGCCGAAGCACTCAGCTGAATCGCTGCTTGACCATGATTGCCTCGGCGCTCGCTTACCCGCTTCTAATGTCATTCTGGGTCGCGAATTACACCATGAAATCAGAGGGTTCAATCATTTTCGAAACTGGAGCCCGAATCTCTCACACGGCGCCTTTCAGATCGCTAGACTCACGCCCCTTAGATGTCTGAACTCGTGAAGGAAGGCTCAGCCTCCGCCAAAATCGTCGAAGAAGAAGTAACTCTGCATGAGCAGGTGCAGGAGAGGGTCCGCAAGGGCGCCACTGCGCGGGTCGAGCACCTTGATGCCAGCGGTCTTGACCGGGACTTAATTGAGCTTCGCGACGCCATCGCCGAAGCCAAGCCCGAGGACTTGGCGCCGCTCGTCGAGCAGATGACCCGGCTTGCCGCCATCCGCAGCCGGCTTGGCAAGGGCAAAGATTTGCCCATCGATATGAGCTCACCGTACTTCGCGCACATGGTGCTTAAAGAGGGCAAGAAGACCAGAGATGTTCTTATTGGCAAGCGCGGCTTCATTGACCGCCAATGCAATGTACAGATTGTCGATTGGCGCAACGCACCGATCTCGCAGGTGTACTACCGATACGATGAGGGCGATGATTACGACGAGGAAGTGCAAGGTCTTGTGCTCTCAGGCATCGTCGAACTCAAGCGCAACCTCTCGATTCAACGCGGTAACTTGCGGCGCATTGGCAGCTTACAGGGCACCTTTATTTTGGATCGCGAAGGCCAGTGGCACGAAGCCTCAGGCGACTCGGCTCCGGTGCTGCAAGGCGGCAGTGGCAAAGCTGTGCGCGCGCCAAAGAAGCCGACGGTTTCGAAACACGATGGCAAGAAGGGCCGCAAAGGTCGTGGCCAGGCGAGTGGCTCTCTTGGTGTGCACGGAGTTGGCCCAGAGAGGGCAGATAAGCACCTTCCCGAGATTGCTGCCCTTATCGATAAAGAGCAGTTTGAGCTGATTAGCCAGCCCGAGAGTGGCATGGTGGTAATTCAAGGCGGCGCAGGTTCGGGCAAGACAACCGTCGCCCTGCACCGAGTTGCCTTTCTAAACTTTGCCGATAAGAAACGCTTTCGCGCCAGCACCATGCTCTTTGTGGTGCCTTCGAAAGCACTGGCGCGTTACGTAGACGCGGTTTTGCCTTCGCTGGGTGTGCGCGGCGTGCCGGTGGTGATCTACTCGGAGTGGGCCAGCCGAACCCGCAAGCGACTGCTGCGCGGAACTAAGAGCAAGTACAACCACGATACGCCCGATAGCGTCACCCGAGTAAAGAAGCATCCTGCGCTGCTCGCTGTTCTTGAGGAATTTGTCAAAGAGCAGGTATTGGAAGCGCGCGAGGACTTGGCCGAGTTGGACGCCGGGGCCGAGAAGGTGCTTGAGGAATGGGATAGGCTAAGCAAGAAGGCACTTGTGCCGCGACTTCGCAGCGTCTTTAAGTGGCTTCGCGCATCGGGCTTGCCCGCAGAAGCGCGCTTTGCTGCAGAAAATCGCATCAAGACACTTGGCACCCGAGCCAACGATGCGATGGAAGATTGGGCGGAGGTGATGACCGATGCTCCGCGTCTTTGGAAGCACTTCGAGGAAACGGGCGTGAGCAAGGGCGCTGTCGAAGCAACGGTTCGCTGGTGCTTGGAGCAAGAGCTTGAGAGCCCTGATGACGAGGAAGACGGCGGCGCTGGTGTGAGCGACGTCGATGGTCGCGACCTGGACGAAGGCTCAAAATCGGGGCTCTTTGATGTCGAAGATGATCCGATCTTGTTGCGCTTGATTCAGCTAAAGCGAGGCGCGCTTGCAAGCCGTAAGACTTCGGCAATTCGCTACTCGCACGTCGCCATCGATGAGGCCCAAGATCGCTCGGCGATTGAGGTGAAGGTTCTGCTCGACGCAACCGAGAGCGAGAGCCCGGATTCGAAAGACAAGTCGGTCACCATTGCTGGCGATACTGCGCAGCGCATTGTCTTTGACAACGACTTTGGTGGATGGGAACAACTCTTACGCCAAACGGGCAATAGCCGCGTCTCGGTTAGCCCGCTTAAGCTCAGCTACCGCTCGACCGCCGAGGTGATGGCATTGGCCCGAGAAGTATTGGGCCCCGAGCTTGCGCCCGAGGAAGAGCTCATCGCGCGCTCTGGTGCTCCGGTCGAGTTGCACCAATTTGGTGATGTCGGTGAAGCGGTGGCGTTTTTGGCAGATGCCCTGCGAGCGTTGGTGCTCTCGGAACCTGCGGCGTCGGTTGCAGTACTAACGCGATTTCCCGAGCAAGCCGACATCTACTACGGCGGTCTTAGGCGCGCAGAAGTTCCGCGGCTACGGCGCGTTCAGCGCGATGACTTTAGTTTTGAGCCCGGCATTGATGTCACTGATGCTAGGCAGGTAAAGGGCCTTGAGTTTGACTACGTCATCATGGTGGACGTCAACACAAGCACCTATCCTGTGACCGACGAATGTCGACACTTGATGCATATTGCGGCAACTCGTGCGGCGTACCAGTTATGGCTTGTATCGACAGCAGAGCCTTCGCTCTTGCTGCCAGAGTCTCTTCGCGAATTTTAGGAACGAAACGATATGGCAGACTTTAATCCTGCGCCCCTCATTGCTAGCGAACTTGGACTGGCAGTGGCCGGGGTTACTGCGGTTGTGGAACTTCTGGCCGAGGGCAACACGGTTCCGTTTATTGCCCGCTATCGCAAAGAGGCCACCGGCGGTCTTGATGAGGTGCAAATTCGCAACATCGAGGAGCGGCGCCTCTACCTCTTAGAACTGGAAGGGCGGCGTGAGTCGATCCTTGCTGCCATCGAAGATCAGGGCAAGCTCACGGCCGAGTTGCGCGCCAAGATTGCGGGTGCAAAGACCAAGGCCGAGCTCGAAGATCTGTATCTGCCCTACAAGAAGAAGCGCCGAACTCGGGCCATGATAGCCAAAGAGCGCGGTCTTGAGCCGTTGGCCGCAAGCATTCTTGCTCAGCCCCTCGAAGGCAGTCCAATGAAGTCGGCGGCGGCCTTTATCGACGCTGCGAAGGAGGTCCCCGACGCCGATACCGCGCTGGCTGGCGCACGCGACATTGTGGCGGAAGTTGTCGCCGAAGATGCTCGAGTGCGTACCTTTGTTCGTAAGGAATATTCTGAGAACGGCATGTTGGTTTCAAGCCGAGCTCGCGGCGTTGGTGATGCACCAACCAAGTTCGAGCAGTATTACGAGTTTCAAGAGAAGGCAAAGACGATTCCTTCGCACCGCTTCTTGGCGATTCGCCGAGGCGAGGCCGAGAAGGTGCTGCGGGCAAAAGTCGAAGTTGACTTTGACAAGCTTGGGCGCGGCATTGAGCGACTAATGAGCATTGCCGACCGCTCGCGCTTTCGCGACCAACTGCGTGAGGCCGTCGCCGATAGCTGCAAGCGGCTTCTCGGGCCAAGCGTCGAAAGCGAAGTTCGAATCGACCTAAAGATGCGCTCCGACTTGGCGGCGATCGATGTCTTTGGTGAGAACCTTCGCAATCTTCTTTTGGCGGCTCCTCTCGGTGGCAAGGCAGTGATTGGCATTGACCCAGGGCTTCGAACCGGCTGCAAGTGCGTTGCGGTGGATGCAACGGGAAATTACCTAGCGACCACCACCATCAACTTGGTTCGCGGTGACGAGGCTCGCGCCCAAAAGGACCTGCTTGCGCTTATTAAAAAGCATCCGCCGTCGGTGATTGCGGTTGGCAACGGAACAGGTGGCAGAGAGACCGAGACCTTTGCGAGAGCTCTGTGCAAGAAGGAAGGGCTTAACGACGTCATGGTGGTCTCGGTAAACGAAGCTGGGGCAAGCATCTACAGCGCTTCGGATATTGCTCGCGAAGAATTCCCCGATTTGGATCTCACACTGCGCGGCGCGATTTCGATCGCGAGGCGTTTGCAAGATCCGCTTGCCGAACTTGTGAAGATCGAGCCAAAGGCCATTGGTGTTGGCCAGTATCAGCACGATGTCAACCAACCTCTTTTGCAGCGCAAGCTCGAAGAAGTGATTGAAAGCTGCGTGAACCACGTTGGTGTCGCGCTTAATACGGCGAGTGCCTCGCTGCTCTCCTTTGTCGCGGGTATCGGCGCAAAGATGGCGGCTCGCATTGTTGAGCATCGCGCCAAGAACGGCGCCTTTGTCTCGCGCAAAGAGTTACTTAAGGTTGCTGGGCTTGGGCCAAAGGCGTTCGAGCAAGCGGCAGGATTTTTGCGCATTGCCGGCAGCAAGAATCCTCTGGATGCATCTGCGGTGCACCCGGAAAGCTACGCCCTGGTCATGTCGATGGCGAAGGACCTGGGTGTGGAAGTCTCAGAACTTGTCGGAAATGCAGACTTGGCGCAACGGCTAGAGCTATCGCGTTACGAAGGGGCCGGGGTTGGCGCTCTAACGCTTCGCGACATCGCAAGCGAACTGGCAAAGCCCGGGCGTGATCCACGAGACGCCTTTGAGCCGCCAAAGTTTCGCGATGACGTTCAGGAAATGTCTGATTTGCGAGTTGGAATGACCCTAGAAGGGGTTGTAACCAACGTAACCGCATTTGGAGCCTTCGTTGATGTTGGCGTGCATCAGGATGGCCTTGTGCACGTATCAAAACTCTCGGATCGCTTTGTGAAAGATCCGAGCGAGATTGTGCGCGTTGGTGACAAGCTTCGAGTCCACGTTATGGAGGTGGATATCACTCGCAAGCGCATCTCACTGTCGGCGAAGTCGGAAGATGCCGCCGGTACAACTCAGCCGACCTCGAAGGAGGCGCCTAAGAAGAAGCAGGACTCCAAGACTCCCGATCGCGGGGGCAAGCGCTCTGGTGCAAATCGGCCAGCATCGAGAGACAAGCGCAACGGCGGGAATGGACAGCCTACGGGCGGCTTTGCCAACAATCCCTTCGCGAAACTCAAGAGCTAGCGCCTGGGCATCAGCTCTAGGGTGGCTCTGGGCCGCTGCTCCTGGCTCTGGGCCGCTGCTCCTGGCTCTGGGGCGCTGCTCCTGGCTCTGGGGCGCTG
>TARA_R110002096_G_scaffold77896_1_pt1 | contig 86080 bp, 65 predicted proteins | sample TARA_R110002096 | Tara Oceans TARA_R110002096 (sample SAMEA4397295) | marine metagenome | biome: Polar Biome; feature: [DCM] deep chlorophyll maximum layer (ENVO:01000326); material: water (ENVO:00002006), including particulate matter (ENVO:01000060) such as... | depth 35 m
CGCCAAAGGCGAAGGCTTTTTAGTGATCCCAGCAGGAATCGAACCTGCGACCTACGCTTTAGGAAAGCGCCGCTCTATCCGGCTGAGCTATGGGACCGGGAAGTTGGCAGGCTTTATACGTGATTGCGCCAGCGTCCGCTAGTGGCCAGAAGAACTCGTACCTGGTCAAAACACCAACACCATCAGGGCAAGATCTATGTGCGCTCAGCGGCTACTGCAAGTCAGCAACTTTGGCGAGGGCAGCTTCGAGAGTGTCGAGCCGATATGGCTTGCCGAGAACCATCGAGTACGGGTCGTTCGCTTCAACACCAACGTTGCCGCTACTTAGGAGCACCGGCATCTTGGGCCGAAACGTGCGCATCTGCGCAAGCACTTCTGATCCTCGCAAACCAGGCATCTGCTCATCCAAGAGCGCAACATCCAAGTCACTCCGCTCCTTCAACGCAGCAAGAGCAGCCTCGCCTGTGCCTACTTCCACGGCTTCGTGGCCGAGAAACTCAAGGAGTCGCACAACCACAGTCCGCACAAGATCGTCGTCATCCGCAACAAGAATAATCATCTACCCACCCCTCTCAATCACCCTATGAGGGTAGCAGTAACCTAGGGCGTTTCCGTCTCTGCGGGAGACGAAAGTTTCTCCAGACAAGAGTTGAACTCAGGGCATTCGGTAGGTTGTCCCAAACACTCTCGAAGGGAAACGACCTGCCTTGGTGACATTGGGGAGGCGCTGTACGCGTCATTGCACTCGGCCAACGCCTTCTTGGACGTATTCTCAAGATCGAGCTTCGCAAGTTCTTCGGGCGGCAGCTGGCTCTTTGCTTCCTCTACAGAGCAGTCGATGAGGCGCTCGCACATTTTCCCAACCGCATCGGCCTTCTGGCGGGCGAATTTCTCTTCCGGGCTCTCCTCAGCCTGAGCGTCGGTGACAGGCGCGACGACCACATCGTCACTGCCTTGCTCGGCAGGTTTCTTTGAGCCGCCACAGCCCAAGGCAAAGCCCGCTAGGAGAGAAGCAGATAGAACAAGACTCGTTGGCAAACCCATGATGCGCCGTACGATAGCGGCTTTTGACGAGCCGCGCCTTCGTAGCTCACCGCAACTGGGAGTATCATCGAGCAATGCGCAACTTTGGCTTTGTGGCGATGCTACTCGCGGCCTCCTGTGGTCAAAGCAAAGCGCCCGTAACGCCCATTAACCCCAGCGATGGTGGCCAGGCCGTGAGCTGTGAACCAGCACTCGCAAAGGCCCGGGTCCTCTACGCCCAAGCAGCAATTGACGAAGGCCTAGCGCCCAATCTGCACGCCGATTTTATTGAGGCCAATACACACATGGTGATGGTTGACTGCCAGGCGAGCCCAGATTCGCTTCTCGCCTGCGTAGCTGCGGCCACAACTGTGGAGGCTCTGGAAGGCAGCTGTCTTGCGCCGATCGACGAGGCCGGCGAAGTCGAAGGGCGTTACTTCAGTACGAAATAAGCGCGTGTACGTTTTGCGTTCCAAGCCTCGCGCGACCAGGCAGATCCGTTAGCTCAATCACAAAGGCGGCACATGCCACAACGCCGCCCTGGCCTTCGATCAGCGCCGCGGTGGCTGCCGCTGTTCCGCCTGTGGCTAGCAGGTCATCAATGATTGCGTAGTGCCTTCCCGCCACAATTGCGTCGCTGTGAAGCTCGACCCGGTCGGTGCCGTACTCAAGTTCGTAGTCGACTCCAACTTTCGAATACGGAAGCTTGCCCGGCTTTCTCACAAGCTGCAGGGGCATCTCGCGCATCGCCGCAATCGCCGCCGCAAAAATAAATCCACGCGACTCGATTCCGACAAGTTCCTCAGCTCCCGATTCGGCAATCAAAGCAGCAAGAGCCTCGGTACACGCGCGCATGCCCCTTGGATGCGCAAGTAAGGGCGTAATGTCTTTAAAGAGAATGCCAGGCTTTGGAAAGTCAGGCACATCGCGGATCAAATCTTTTAGCTCAGAGATGCTCATGATTCACTCCCCTTGGCAAAGTTGCCAAGGTCCCAGTCGGGTTGGGTGGCGCCGACCAATTCGTGCCGGGTTGGGTCCAGTTGCAGTGGCGTAATGCTCGCGTGCCCATCGCGCACAACGGCGTAGCAATCGGTGCCTGGCACTTCGGCGATGCCCGCAATCCCGCCGCCAATCCAAATGTACTTGCCGCCGCGCGGGTCGGTTCGCTCGTGCACATCGTCTTCGTAAAAGCGCCGGCCAATGTTGGTCCAGACAGCCTGCGTGGCACCGGTGGGAACATTCACATTCAAAACGGTTCCGGTCGGAAGTGGCGCTTGCATCATTTGCGTCGCCAACTGCCCAACCAACCGTGCCGCCATCGGAACCACGCTGGCACTATCGCGATCCACGCTTACTGCAATCGATGGGATTCCGCGCAGACCACCTTCGACAGCGGCGCCAACGGTTCCCGAATAGAAAACATCGGTGCCCAAATTGAAGCCATCATTGGGCCCAGAAATCACAAGCGCTGGCGTGCGCTTGGCGAGGTGAAGGCACGCAACATAAACACAGTCGACGGGGGAGCCGCTAAGTGAGTAGAACCCTGGACGTTGCTCGCGAATGCGAAGCGGCTTGTGCAAGGTAATCGCATGAGACATCGCCGAACGCTGTCGTTCGGGCGCAACCACCAAGACCTCGGCGCCAAGCGTTTGCTTCAGGTGAGCCGCCAGCAAGCTCAAGTACGGCGAGTCAATTCCGTCGTCGTTTGTGACAATGATTAAAGGTGCTTCCATAGTGTCCCTGCCTTACTCCCAAACACGTGCAAAAAGAAAAGGCGGTCTTCGTAGGAACAAAGACCGCCCAATCAATCTAATCGGGGCGACAGGATTTGAACCTGCGACCCCTTGACCCCCAGTCAAGTGCGCTACCAAGCTGCGCTACGCCCCGAAGGAGTATTTACTACTTCATTCTTTAGCGAGCTGCAAGAGACCCTGCACATCCTTTCGGACGCTCTCCAGCACCGCGGATGTCCGCGCAGGAACCGTCTTTTGCGCCGTAGCACCCATCTTGAGCTGCCTGCGAGCACCATCGATCGTGAAGCACTCTTCGTACAAAAGATCGCGAATCCGCAACACAAGACCAACGTCGCGTTGCGAATACATGCGCTGGTTTGACTTCGACTTTGTTGGCGTTAGCTCAACAAATTCGGTCTCCCAAAATCGCAAGACATAGGATTCAACTCCCACAATCTCGGCAACTTCCCCGATTCTAAAATACTGCTTATCGGGGATGCGCGGATCTTGGGAGTAATCCTGTTCCAAAGCACTTGGAACGTTCATAGAAAACTCGACGTACTACTTACGGAAGCGGATCGCCGCCGTTAAGAGCGTTCTTCAAAACTTGGCTGGGCTTAAAGCTCAAGACGCGACGAGCCGAAATCGTTATCTCTTCGCCAGTCTGAGGATTGCGCCCGATGCGTGCTTTCTTATCGCGCACGACAAAGTTGCCAAAGCCCGAGATCTTGATCTTGGCTCCCCGTTCGAGGGTCTCCTTAATCGAGTCAAAGACTGTCTCCACGATCTCGGCCGCTTCCTTCTTCGAAAAACCGCCTACCTTCTCGTAGACAACCTCGATGATGTCGGCTTTGGTCATTTTCACCATCCTGCGATCCTCTCTTAGGTGTCTGGCGTCGAACACCAGACCAACGTGCGTAACACACGAAGCACTGTTAAGACCTAACATTACCACAGGTTACCGAGGATAAGGCAAGCCTAACGGCGAGTCGCCTGAAGATCTCCGAGCAGCGTCTCCTCGATGTGCTTATGAGCTTTGTCGACCTCGGCGTCCGTAAGTGTCCGTTCTGCGGACCGATACGTTACCGACCAGAGCATGCCCTTCTTGCCGGCAGGCACGTGTGCTGGGTCGCGGTAGTCCTCCAGCACTTGCACGCTTGCGACCAAGCCCTCCTTACAGCCTTCAATAATATCGAGCATTTGCGCTGCAGGAACTGCCTCTCCCACAAGCATGCTGATGTCTCGGGAGACCGCTGGATAGCGAGGAATACTGGACATTTGCGCATCGTCTGGAACCGCAAGCGCGTCAATATTGAGCTCCACTCCAAAGACGGCTGCGTCGATATCGAACGCCTCTCGAACCTTTGGATGCACTTCGCCAACACATCCGATCTCTTTGCCTGATGCATCAAAAATGCCAGCAGAAATGCCAGGATGCAGCACTGGGGAGCTTGGATTCGGACGAAATGAGAAGCCCTCGGCGCTTCCGTAGAGGCCTTCGAGAACCGAGATTGCTGCGCCCTTTGCGTCGAAGAAATCGACATCGCCACCAGGGCGAAGCCACCCATCGCTACGGCCGGCTAAGACCGAGCAAAGATGCATGGGCTCTTCAATCGTTCCATCGCTCTTGCGCAAGAAAACACTGCCCAACTCAAAGATCCGGACGTCGGGTACATCGCGCTTGCGATTGTGCGCAACCGAGGTGAGCAAGTTCGGCCAAAGGCTGGTTCGCATCACCGACTGCTCAACCGTCATCGGGTTGTCGATGCCAATCGGCTTAGCCTGTGGCGCATCCTCTGGGTAGCCAAGAGCAGCAATCTTTTGCGGAGAGGTGAAGCCATAGGTGAGGCTTTCACAGTATCCACTTCGAATCATTGCAGCCTGGGCGCGAACACGGCGCCTATCGGCACGGCGCTTTGGGCGAACTGTGGTTTCGGGCAAGGTCGCTGGCACGCGAGCAAAGCCGTAAATGCGAACGACCTCTTCAATCAGATCAACCTCGCGGGTGATGTCCGCACGAGAGGTTGGAACTTCCACTTCGATGATGTCGCCCTCGCCCGCCTTCACCGAAAGGCCTTGGCGCTCAAGAGTTTCGATCATCACATCGCGATCGACATCGATGCCGCTAAGTGCGGCGCAACGAGAGCGACGCATGGTCACAACAATCGGCTTCACAACCGATGGGTACTCGTCGACAACGCCATCGACGACTTTGCCACCGCCATGAGTTGCCAAGAGAAGTGCTGCGCGGCGGGATGCTAAGTCGGTTCCATTTGGATCGACGGCTCGCTCGAAGCGATGGGATGCATCTGAGTGAAGCCCAAGTCGCTTGGCTGCGCGACGAACCGTCATAGCATCGAAGCTTGCGCTCTCGAGGAGGACGGTCGTGGTGCTATCGGAAACCTCGCTGGTTTGCCCGCCCATGACGCCTGCAATGGCGACTGGCGCTTCGGCGTCACAGATGAGTAAGTCCGAGCCCAGAAGCGAGCGCTCGACATCGTCGAGGGTCGTCATCTTCTCGCCGTCTTTGGCTTTGCGCACAACAATGCGCTGGCCCTGCACCTTCTCGTAATCGAATGCGTGCATCGGCTGGCCAAGCTCAAACATCACGTAGTTTGTGACGTCGACGAGGTTGCTGATTGGGCGCACGCCAACGTTGCGCAGTCGCTGCTGCATCCACATAGGCGATGGGCCGACTCGAACATCTTTGATGATGCGTGCGAGGTAGCGTGGACAAGCATCGGCATCTTCAATCGAGATCCTCACAAGGTCTTTGCACTTGGCCGAGGTATCGAGCACTGGCGCAAGGTCGGCGTTTGGCAACTTGGCGCGGCCACCGAGAAGTGCTGCAAGCTCGCAAGCAATGCCAACGTGACCAAGAGCGTCTGCGCGATTTGCCGGGATGCACAAGTCGAAGATGACATCGGCAAGGCCAAGCGCTTCGGCAGCAGGTGCGCCAAGCTCTAAGGCTTTGCCCTCGTCACCAAGGACGATAATGCCATCGTGACCTTCGCCAAGGCCAAGCTCATCTTCGGCGCACAGCATGCCGGCAGACATAACGCCCTTAAGCGTTTTCTCACCGAGCTTAAAGCCGCCAGGCAATACCGCGCCGGGCTTGGCCCAAAGCACGCGTCCGCCAGGCTCGGGAACATTGGGAGCGCCGCAGATCACAACCGTGGGCTCGCCACCAGCTGCATCAATGACATTTACGATTGTGAGTTTGTCGGCATCCGGGTGCTTCTCTTTCGAGACCACCTCGGCAATGACAACACCCGTGAAGTCGGATCCAACACGGCGGAAGTCTTCAACCTCGAGACCTGCGCCGGTAAGCGCCGCGGCGCCCTCCTCTGCAGAAATCTCACGGTCAAATTCCACTAGCTCATTAAGCCAAGACCAAGAAGCAAGCATCGCGATTCTCCAAACTAAAACTGGGTGAGAAAGCGCATATCGCCTTCATAAAAATTCTTAATATCATTTACACCGTGGCGAAGCATTGCCATGCGCTCAAGGCCCATGCCGAAAGCAAAGCCGGTGTATTTCTCGGTGTCAATATTGACGTGTTCAAGGACGACAGGATCGACCATGCCCGCACCACCAATTTCGACCCACGTTGTGCCTTTGCAAACGCGGCACTTGCTCGAGTCGCTATCAATGCAAAACGAGCACTGCATATCCACTTCGGCACCGGGCTCGACGAAGGGGAAGAAACTCGGCCGAAAGCGAATCTCAAGGTCTTCGCCAAAGTAGCGTTTTACAAAGTGCAGCAGCACGCCCTTTAGATCCGAGAAGCGCACGCCCTCATCAATGAGCAGGCCTTCGATTTGGCCAAACATTGGGCTGTGCGTCGGGTCGTCGTCTCGGCGGTAGACAGCACCCGGCGCGACAATTTTAATCGGCGGCGCCTCGTTAAGCATCGTGCGAATTTGCACTGGGCTTGTGTGCGTACGCAGTAGCAATTTGCCGTCATCGACAAAGAACGTATCTTGCTCATCGCGGGCGGGATGGTCTTTCGCAAAACCAAGCGCCTCAAAGTTATTAAAGTCGTTTTCGATTTGCGGGCCCTCTGCCACTTCAAATCCAAGCTCACCAAAGATGGCAACTGCTTCGTCGCGAACTTGCGTGACGATGTGCGTGTGTCCCGAGGTGCGAACACGACCGGGCAGCGATACATCGACCGTGCGCGCGAGGTCGGCCTCGGCTGCGGCAGCAGTAAGCTCACCAAGGCGCCCTTCGACAGCACCAGCAATCGCCGTCTTCACCTTGTTAAAGGCTGCGCCAACGGTGCGCTTGTCTTCGGGAGGCAACTTGCCCATCTCACGCATAAGCGCCGAGACCATGCCCTTTTTACCAAGGTACTTCGCCTGCACCTCGCGAATGTCTTGTTCACTCGAAAGCTGAGACAAGGCACTCGCAAATTCATCGTTAAGAGAAGTGAGTTTGCTGATGAGCTCTTCTGTCGCCATAAATCGTCCTAGTATAAAAAAAGGCGCCCAGCGAGAGCCGTCGTCCCAAGACTACGGCTCTGCGCAAGAGGCGCCGAGTTAGCGAGCGTAAACGCTAGTTTGCGTTTTCGGAAGCTGCGCTAACGATGGTGCGAAATGTTGCCGGGTCGCTGATAGCGATTTCCGAAAGCATCTTGCGGTTGAGTTCGATGTTGTTGCGACCAAGGCCGCCCATGACCTGCGAGTAGCTCTGCCCAAGATTGCGGGTCGCGGCGTTGATGCGAGCAATCCAAAGACGACGGAAGTCGCGCTTCTTTTGCTTGCGGCCTTTGTACGCGTGTTGCCAAGCGTGGTGAACAGCTTCGGCTGCAATAGAATGTGCTCGGCTTCGTTTGCCGATAAAGCCGCTAGCGGCTTTTAGGATTTGATTTCGTCGACGGCGGGCCTTAGGGCCTCTTTTAGCGCGTGGCATCTTAGTACTCCTAGTTTAGGTATCGTGAACTGGTTGTCGTTTAGAACGTAGCGTTTTAAAAAGCGTAAGCAGAATGCTTATGCGTATGGAATGAGAAGCTTGATCCTGGCTTCATCGGCCGAGTGAACCAAACGGCTTCCACGCAGCTGGCGCTTGCTCTTGCGAGTGCGCTTGGTAAGAATGTGGCGACGCCCTTGAGCACCGCGCTTGATCTTTCCACTGCCTGTTTTGCTAAAACGCTTCTTAGCGGCTGACTTCGTTTTCATCTTGGGCATGAGGCGGCTGATTGTGCCCACGCCAGTTTCAATTGCAAGGGCTATTGGGTCATTAGGTGCAGGTTTCGCTCGGTTTCTGCCGCCTGATCTCGGGTTCCATTGGGAGTTCCTCGGAATCGAGGGCTGACTGTGCATCAGTGTCACTGCGCTGAGGAGTTCCGAGGGCTCTCGGATGCGTTTTAGTGCGCTTCGAGATTGGTGGGATGTGGCAGGGTTGCGGCTTTGTGGGGCTGAGGAGTTCCGAGGGCTCTCGGATGCGTTTTAGTTCGCTTCGAGATTGGTGGGATGCGACGGGCTCGCGGCTTTGGGTGGTTGTGTGGCGAGGGCGAGCATGGCACCGCGTCTGACAGCCTCCGCTTCGTGCTCTACGCCTCGGGCGTACTCGGGCGGGATGAGTTCCGAGTGCTGACCTGAGCATCGTAGGTTTCGGCTTCGAGATCTACGCGTTTGCTGCCAGCCCCGTTGCCGCCGCTGACGATGACTTCGGGACTTTAACCCAGCAACCTCGCACCGTCCGGACCGACCAGGGTTCGGCCGACCACGGTTTGCCGCCTGAGCTCGAGATGAGAGCGGGGGAATATCGCCACGTATCTCCGAGGTACAAAACCGTATGCGCCTGGTTCTAGTGCTTATCACCTTGGCGGCTTGTGGCGGTCCGGATCTCACACATTCCAAGCCGTTGAAACGGGCTCCCAGCGAGACGGCAACTGCTGCGGTCCATCGTTTTTTTGATGCAGTTGATAGCCGTAACATCGACCTTTTCACCAAGGCAATCGCTCCGAATTTTGCGCTCTTTGAGGATGGCCGTGCAACCTCCGCCGCTGGGCTCGTTGGCTACTGGGACGATGCATCATCACCGCTGCGCCAACGCCAATGCAAAAGCGAAACGATTCGCCAGAGCCACGGAAGCGTTGTCTACACGGGAGACTGCACCGAGACACCAGTGCAAGGCGGCAGTTCCAGAGCCGCAAAGGACAGCTGGCAGGGCTGGAATACGGTCGTCTTGGTGTCACGAGACGACAGCTGGGACGTTGTGTTCTGGCAGTGGCAGCCAAGCGGCATCGCCGGAGAACGCATCCGATGGAACGATGCCTATCGGCGAGGCAACTCCTTTAGCAAGGAACCCACCTCCTTCTTGGTTGATAGTATTAAAAACGCTGTCCCTGGGCGCGCTCTTGTCTTGGCCATGGGCCAAGGTCGGAACGCTCTCTATCTTGCCACTCAGGGCTGGCAGGTAACCGGTGTTGACCTCTCGGATATTGGCATCGCCAAAGCGCAGCGAGGCAACCAGACACAATCTGTCACTTCATGCAGAGGTGGCAGACATTGACGAGTATCCGTTCGGTGACGAGCAGTGGGAGTTAGTCACCATGCTGTACGCAGGTGGCTCACTTGATTGGATACAGCGTTCACAGGCGGCTCTTGTTCCCGGTGGCCTTTTTGTCTTCGAGCATTTCTTCGACGACTCGGGGGCAGACGATTGGAATATGCAACTTCCTCCCGAAGAACTTGAGCGGCTCTTTGCCGGCTGGGAGATCATCGAGAATCGCATCACTACCGACCGGGCGGAGTGGGGCATGAAGAGCTCGCGCCTGCTGCGGTTCACTGCACGCAAGCGCTAGCCGAGCCAGACGCAAGAAAACCCGCCACCCAACCAAGTTGGGCGCGGGTTCTGTTGGTCTCTCGCGCAGCCTAGGATTCAGCCGGAGCTGTCTCTGGCTTGGCTTCAGCGGCCGGTGCGGCATCTGCTGGCGCGGCATCTGCTGGCGCGGCATCTGCTGGCGCGGCATCTGCCTCGTCGTCAGAACCTTCGTCGTCGGAACCTTCGTCCTCGGCGGCTGCATCGACATCCGTCTCTGTGCCCTCCTCGTCGTCATCGTCCTCGTCGTCGTCGTCCGCGAACTCAGCTGCCTGCGATGCCAAGAAGGCTGCCTCTTCGGCGGCCTTTGCCTCAGCGTTTGCTGCAAGCAGTGCATCTCGTGCAGCTTCCACCTCGGCGGCGGCTGCAGCGTTGGCGACTGTCCTGTTCTTTGTCTTCGGCTTCTTTGGCTCGCTGTTCTTGCTGCGCTTTTGAATACCGGCCTTGGGGCCAATAATCATAACCATGCGCTTGCCCTCTAGATTGGGACGAACTTCCACCTGAGAAATCTCTTTGGTGGCTTCCTTCACACGATCGAGAACGGCGAGGCCGGTCTTGGGGTGCACAACTTCGCGGCCGCGAAAGATAACCACGAGCCGACACTTATTTCCCTCTTCAAGGAAGCGAGTGACATGCTTAATCTTGAACGCAAGATCGTGCTCATCCGTCTTCGGTCGGAACTTAATCTCTTTAAGTTCAACCGTGGATGCGTGCTTCTTAGCGAGCTTGGCCTTCTTGGACTGCTCGTACTTAAAACGGCCGTAGTCCATGATGCGACATACAGGTGGCTTGGCTCTAGCGGTAATTTCTACTAGATCGAGCCCCTTCTCGCGCGCCGCAGCTAGTGCGTCATCGCGTGTCATAATGCCGAGCTGTTCGCCGTCTTCCAACACAACACGAACTTCTGGTACGCGAATGCGGTGATTCACGCGGTAGAGTTCACGGGGTCGGCGGCGATCGCCTCTTCTAGGTCCTTTTCGAATGATCGTTCTCCAGCAAGTGGGTCTATTTAATGGGTCTATCTAAGTGCGTCGCTAAGCAAGGCACAGCACAAGCTGCTCCCTGATTTGGCGGCTAGCCTCGCACGGTTTTGCGACGCCCGCCTGCTCCAAGATGCGAAATCGACATGTGCCGATCGATCGTTGCTCTCCTGACAAACACCTCTGGCACGATGTTGCTTGGTTCTCGCAATGGGGCCAGGTAAAAATGCCTGCACAAGCCGATGACTAGGACACGCATAATAATGTCAGCCAACCCTCTCCTACTAATTGTCCCTGCGCTAGCGCTCGCTTGTGGCCCTTCCACGTCTGGCGCAGATGGCTCTGTTGGCCAGCAAGACGATGGCGATGTCGTCGTAGACACCGACGCCGCAGCTCCTGGACTTGACGCCCAAGCGGTCTGTGACGAACAGGATTTCTCGATCACCAGACAGCCGCCCAAGCTCATGCTTGCCCTCGACATGTCGGGCTCCATGGTCACCAAATACAATTCGGCCCGCAACGGCATCACAAATGCGATCACAAACTTAAGTGGGCAGTTTCACCTCGGGTTCAACACCTATCCCAAGTATCCCTACGTGTCCTCGGGCATCTGTAGCATCGCGCCCAACGTGCTCTTTGATAGCGCCCCCGGAAACGAAGCTGGCATTCTAGACTGGCTCTCTACGCACCAAGCGCAAACCGGCGCCGGCGATCCGCTCGTCGTGCAACTCGATGCGCTTCTCAACGATCCCAATCACGCGGCGAACTTCACGTCTGCGGCGGTACCCGGCGAGGCCTACCTGGTCATCGTTTCCGATGGCGATGATTGCTGCGGACCGGCACCCGCGTACTCTTGCCAAAATTCGTGGACAGCAGAACTTGTCGATCGCACCGAGCGACTTTTGCTTGCGGGCATCAAGACGATTGTTGTTGGCTATACCGGTGCCGACGACGCCACGATGACCGCCATCGCGGTGGCGGGTGGCTCGCCCTTCACGACGTACTTGCCGGCAAACGACGAGACTGCTCTGCAAGCCGCTCTCGAGACCATCGGTGGCGCCCTCATCAGCTGCACCTTTGCCGTTGATGTTCCCTCCTCGTCGGCCGATCCCGACGCGGTCAATCTCTACTTCGATGACGAAGTTGTCCCATACGAGCCGGGTTGCGCTGCGACCGGAGAAGGCTGGGATTGGGCCGACGCCGCCCACACTACGGTCACGCTCTGTACGGGATCCTGCGACGACCTTCGCTCGGAGACGATCGAGAACGTCACGGCCAAGTTTGGCTGCCCATCGGTGCTGATCGACTGATCACACGCTGTTTTCGCTCAGCCGGTCTTGGCAAATCTCGCCTTGTGCGAGTGATGTCAGGCCGTGGACCGATGTTCTAAGAAAACGGTTCCGAAAACAAAACCGGCGACCTAAGTTCTCCTTAAGTCGCCGGAATCATTCTTTATAGGTGTGGGCAGGATTGAACTGCCGACCCCTACCGTGTCAAGGTAGTGCTCTCCCACTGAGCTACACACCTGCTTGGGAGGTAGTCATTTAGTGGCTTAGCGTGCGGCTGTCAAGACTGACTGGCATTCTGGTGTAAATTTTCTATCCAAAGTTTTCTAGAAGTACCCAATTTGATGAGTCTCTTCCGCCTTCTTGGGCGAGGCCTTAGCATCGGCCTCACAGTTCTTTTTCACGCCCTCATTTGGCTCGTTGGCTGGCTGGGCATGCTTTTGACCTTTCGCCCAAAGGCAACGCGGCAGCGCTGGCAGGCCGACAGACTTCGCTGTCTTTTGCGAGATCTTGGCGCGACCTACGTAAAGGTCGGGCAGATCATGAGCAGCCGCCCAGACATTTTCCCAGCGCACATCGTCAAGTCGCTTGAGCGCCTCCAAGATGACGTTGGGCAATTTGCCTATCGACACGTCGAACGCACATTGCGAAGTGAGTTTGGCAAAGGCCCTGACGATCTCTTCGAGCGCTTCGAGCAAACACCAATCGCAAGTGCCTCGGTGGCTCAAGTTCACTCGGCCTACTTGCAGGACGGAACCCGCGTCGCCGTAAAAATTCGCCGTCCAAATCTAGAGCGCAGAACCCACTTCGATCTCAGCATCATGCGAGGAGCGGCCCGAATGCTCGAAGTCATTCCGATGATGCGAATTTACGCGCCGTACGCCAGTGCCTGCGAATTCTCTACAGCGATCGAGCAACAAATCGACCTAACTCTCGAAGCCAAGAACAACGTTCGCTTTCAAAAGCACTTTGCGGGCTCGGAAGACATCGTACTGCCCATCCTCATTCCCGAGCTGTGCAGCGAGAAGGTCTTAACGATGACCTTTATCGAAGGCGTAAAGGTCATGCGCTTTGCAGAGACCGAAGCCAACCCAACCACCCTTGCAAAAATTGGCTTTCACACCCTCTTAAAGATGATTTTTGATGATGGCTTTGTGCATGCCGACCTGCATCCGGGCAACATTCTCATAACGCCCGACAACAAGGTCGCCCTTCTCGACTTAGGGCTCACGGCCGAGCTCTCAGACGAGTACCGAAGAGTCTTTGCCGAGTTCTTTGGCGCGTGGGCATCCGGCGATGGAACCACCATGGCAAAGCAAATGGTCGCCTTTTCACCAGATGCTCATGTTCCCGATTACAAGGCGTTTGAGAGCGAAATCTCAGAATTTGTCGCACGCTATGATGGCAAGCAACTTGGCGAGGTTGCGGTCTCCGAAGTCGTCTTCGATATGATGGGCATCATGCAGCGCCACCGGGTTCGCGTGAACGCCGTCTTTACGATGGTCAACATCGCCATTGCCGTTACCGAAGGCATCGGCCGGCAACTTGACGATACCCTCGACTTACTGAGCGAGGCGGCTCCCTTCTTTGTCCAGCTCAAGCAGGCCGGTCGTCTTTAGCGGCGGCGCTACAAACGGCGGCGGCGCTACAAACGGCGGCGGCGCCTGCGCAGCGGCACAAGCAGCAGCGCAAAGAGCAGGCTCCAAGGGCCAGCACTGCCCTCGGTCTGGCATCCGCAACTTGCGCCACCGGTGGTATCGAGATCGAGGTAGTCGGGATCGCGAACGCCAACCTGCGCATCGGCCCTGGGCCTAGCATCGCTGCGCTGTGCTGCATCTGGCCCGGGCCCAGCATCCGGTCGCACGCCGGCGTCATAGACCACCCCTGCATCTGGCGGCTCCCAAGTTGTGCCGTCATTGGGTTGTCGAGGCGAAGGAAGGTCAATCTCCCAATCGGCCGCCACAATATGCGTTCGGCTTGTTCGCACGATCGAGAAGCCATCGTCTGGCGGCGGCGTCGCGCTTGTATCGTTTGGACCAAAGAGATCCGGAACCGGGTCGAGCACCGAGCCCCATCGGACGCAATCATAGTTTGTCTGAGACGAGGAGAAACAGAGCTGCCCAGAGCTTGGTAGTGGCGTGCTTAGATTGCCGTCTCTTTCCACTCCAAAGTAGCTGGCGGCTTGGGGCGTGGCCAAGAGGAGATAGGTTGGCGCTCCATGGCACGTCGTGATGAGCGAGAGACTCTGCGTGTCGAGTAGCACACCGCTCGCGTCGTAAAGGTCGAGGGTGCTGCTTGGAAATAGGCAACCGCCAGCCTCATTCGCCAGCTCCACGTAGCGCAAATTTACGTCGCCATCGCTGCTTGGGTGAACTTCGCTTAGCTCCCAATCGGACAAGTCGGCGTGGGCGAGCGTCGGCGTTGCCAACAGACAGGCCAGTCCCACAATGCTCAAGACGCCTCGCACCCTCGAAGCCTAGGCCATACCGACGCAGATGTCATAGCCAGTGTTGCTCCTTGCCACTCAAGGTGCCTAAAATAGGAGGGATTCGAGTTGCGGCCTGACATTGGTGTCAGATCTCCAAATGAGGTTTTGTGAGCGTAGAAGCTGGGCAGAAGCTAGGCAAGTACCAGCTGATCGAAAAGGTCGGTCAGGGTGGCATGGCTGTTGTCTATCGAGGACACGATACAAGTCTCAATCGCGAGGTTGCCGTCAAGGTTCTGCACAACCACCTCGCCGAACACCAAGAAGCCCGAGAGCGCTTTGGTCGCGAAGCGCACGCAGTTGCAAAACTCAAGCACGAGAACATTCTTGAGATCTACGATTTCTCGGGTCTCGACTCGAGCGAATCCTTCATCGTCACCGAGTTCATCGACGGCTGCACGCTTAAAGAGTTTATCAGCGAGCACCCACTGCTCTTTCCCGAGCTAGGAGCATTGATTGTTACCCAGGTATGCGGCGCCCTGGCCCATGCTCACGGCTTGGGTGTTCTGCATCGCGATGTAAAGCCCGAGAACATCATGATTCGCAACGACGGCGTTGTGAAGCTCACCGACTTTGGCATTGCGCAAATGATCGACTTGCAGCGCATGACGGTTACTGGGCAGCTTTTGGGATCGCCTGCCTACATGGCTCCAGAGCACGTTGTGGGTGGCATGCTCGACTTTCGCACCGACGTCTTTGCCCTAGGTATTGTTCTGTACCAGCTGGTAACCGGCGATCTTCCGTTTCACGGCAAAAACCCGCACGAGATTCTAAAGCGTATTGCGGATTGCGAGTATCCGGATCCGGTTCGCAAGAATCCTCGGGTGGGCAAAGAGCTTGGTCATATTATTCGAACCGCGCTGCAAAAGAGCCCAGACGACCGCTATGCGGACATCTCGCTCATGCAGCAAGACCTTGAGACCTACCTCGAAGGCAGCGGACTGCAAAACGGCCGAGAAGAGCTTGAGCGGTTCTTTGATGCGCCGGCTGCGTACCAAATGGCGCTTGAGCCGCGTCTCATCGACCACCTCTACGAGCGCGCAAAGCGCATCCTCGCAAAAGATCGCAACTCGGCTCTCGAACTCTACAATCGCGTCCTAAACATCGATGAGGACAACGAAGAAGTTCTCGCACAGATCAATCAGATGGGCAGTAGGCAGCGAAACCTGCGCATTGGCGTTGCTGTCATCGCTGCCCTCGCCCTCGCGGGTCTCGCGGTGGTTGCCAAAAATCGCTTTGCCAGCCGCCCCGATACCGCCGCCGATGCAGGCGCAGGTCTGGTCGATGCGCAGGTTCTCATTGCTGCAGTGCCTACCGACGCAGCGAGCGAGGTCCTCATGCCCGCTCCCATGGATGCGGGACCAGATGCGCGCACCGCACCAAAACCTCCAGCCGACGCGCGAGTCCCCGTGATTCGCCGCAATCGCATCGATGCAGGCACCACTACCGCGGTTCTGCCACCAGCCAGCAAGCGGTATTTTGACATTTCCATATCTCCGAACAATTCTGAGTACCGCATTAGCAAAGGGCCATGGATCGCAAGTTCAGCCGGACGCAGCCGGATCGAATTGCAGCCCGGCGTTCAGCAAATCACCGTTCGCAACGCCTGTTGCGAGGAGACCAGTCGCACCATTAAAGCCAACGAGGCCAGCGGAACACTCTCGATTCGCCTGGCTCCCTTGCCAGCTCGCGTAACGCCTCGATGTTCACAACCTGGCGTCATCGTGCGCATCAACGGCAGGGTTGGAACGATAGGCACCGAGAGATCAATTCCCTTTAAGAGTTTAACGGGCGGCGAGATGGTGACCGTAGAGTTTCTGTCAGATTCTCTTAGTGATAAGCAAATCGTTCGAGTCCCTGCAAACGTTTCCAAAGAGGTGATATGTCGCTTCTAAACTCGAAGGCGTCTCGCAGCGTCATGACGATTATCATGGCAATCGGGTTTTTTCTTAGTCTCGCTTTGCCTCGAAACGCGCATGCAACGCCGGCCGAGGAGCTTGAGCAAGCCCGCGAAAGCTTTCTAAGTGGCAACTTTGAAGCAGCGGTCGGCGGGTTTAGCGCCCTGCTCTACCCAACTAGTCGCCTCGCCAACGCGACGACAATTGCCGAGGCGCATCTGCTTCTCGGCGTTTGCTACTTTGAGACCAAGCAACGCGACAGTGCGGAGCGCGAGTTTGAAGAGGCGCTTTTGCTAAACTCGAAGTTGCGTTTGGACGCGAATCTCTTCTCGCCCGAGGCCATCGCCTTCTTCGAGGCCAAGCGCATCAAACTCGAAGAGGCTGCCAAGGCCGCAGCAAAGAGCGCTCAACTCACGCGCAAGCAACAAGCGCTAAACCTAGCCATTCAAAACTCCGTGGTCCTCGAAAAACGGCGCTACTACGTAAATCTCTTACCCTTCGGTCTCGGCCAGTTTCAGAACGGGCAAACCAACAAAGGCATCGCCTTCTTTGCTGCGCAAACCGTCACGGGTGGCGCGTCGGTTGGGCTCTGGAGTTACCAGGTCATCAAGTACGGGCTGGGCGGCAAGGTGCCTCGCGAAGAGGTTTCAAAAGTGAACACGCTGCAAGTGGTGCAAATTGGCTCGGGCGCGATTTTCCTTGGCCTTGTGGCCTGGGGCATTGTCGATTCCCTCGCCAACTACGAGCACGCGGTCACCCGGGAAGTCGATCCATCGCTGATTAAAATCTTAGAAGACATCTACGACAAACCAACGACATCCATGCAGTTTGCACCGCTCATCACCGAAGATGGCGGCGGCATGTCTGCGTATTGGGAGTTCTAAAGCTTATGCCGTCATTACGAGTCGAAATCCCGGGCAAAAGCCCACTGGTCTACCACCTATACAAGAAGCTCACGTCCCTTGGCTCGTCCCCAGATTGCGATCTGGTGCTGCCGGATCCACTCATTGCCGAGAGCTTTGCGCATATCCACTTCGACGGGCAGGTCTACACAATCGCGACAGTCTCGCGAAAAAACGAAGTAACGGTTAACGGCAAAAAGCGCAAGAAGCACAAGCTCACCCACGAGGACAAACTCAAAGTTGGTCCCATCGAGATGCGCTTCTCCCTTGTCGACGAGCAGGCGCCACTAGAGAGCGAGGCAGCGGCAACAGTCGCCGACATCGACTCGTACGAGAAGATTCATGCCTTCTCTGCAAGGCTCATGCAGAAGCACGATCTGGGCGACTTGCTCGAAGAGCTTATGGATGCGGTCATCGAGATTACCGGTGCCGACAAAGGCTTTCTCATCCTTACCGAGGGCGAGACGCTCAACATCAAGGTCGCGCGAAATCTTAAGCAAGAGAACATTGCAGATGCGGTTTCGCAGCTCTCCGACTCGATTATCGCCAAAGTCGTAAAGGGCAAAAAGCCTCTCATGATTTCGGATGCGATGAACGATGACGACTTCTCCGGCGCAAAGTCGGTCATGCAACTCAAGCTCACGTCGGTAATCTGCGTTCCGCTTTTGGAAGCGGGACGGCTGCTCGGCATCATCTACGTCGGCAACGACTCCATCGCTTCGCTCTTTGCCTCCGACACCATGCGCGCACTCACCGTGTTCTCGGCGCAGGCATCGCTCATCATCAGCAATGCGCTCTTGCTCAACACCCTAAAAATCGACAAGCAGGTTCTTAGCGAGCGTCTCGAGAGCATTCGCTTTGGCGAAATCATCGGCACAAGCAAAGCGATGACAGACGTTTTTCGCAAAGTTGAGAAGGTCGCCGGCACAGACATCTCCGTACTGATTACCGGCGAGACGGGAACCGGCAAAGAGCTTATCGCGGCAGAGCTTCACCGCCGTTCGCCTCGCGCCAATAAACCCTTCATCGTTATCAACAGCGGGGCAATCCCCGAGAACCTTCTCGAATCAGAACTATTCGGACACGTGCGCGGCGCCTTCACCGGCGCGTCATCCAACAAGCTCGGCAAGTTTCAGGCAGCTCACGAAGGCACGCTCTTTCTCGACGAGATTGGCGAAATGCCGATGGCTCTGCAGGTTAAGCTTTTGCGGGCAATCCAAGAGAAGGTCGTCGTGCGCGTTGGCGATACTCGGCCCGAGAAGGTTGATATCCGCATTTTGGCGGCAACCCACCGCGACCTCGAAGTTGAGATCAAAGAAGGCAGGTTTCGCGAGGATCTCTACTACCGACTCAACGTGGTCAATCTAAAGCTGCCACCACTTCGAGACCGAGGCGACGATGTTCTTGTGATTGCTCGCTACCTATTAAGTCGGTACTCCAAGGAGTTTGAGACCAAGGTGAAGGGCTTCTCGCCAAACGCTGCGGTGGGCATTCGCAAACACAATTGGCCGGGCAACATTCGCGAGATGGAGAACCGCTTAAAGAAGGCCATCGTGCTCTCGGACGGAAACTTCATTGGCCCAGAGGACCTAGGCCTCACCGCCGACGACCTGCCCGAGATCCTGCCCCTCACTCAGGCCAAGGAGCAGTTCCAGCGCGACTACATCAACGAGATCCTCGCGCTGAACAACGGCAACCGCACCAAAACAGCTCGCGACCTTGGGGTCGATCCCCGGACAATCTTCCGTCATCTTGAGAAAGAGGAGAGTGGGCCCAAGTCTCCTTAGGCGCACAAATCGGTGTCTGCGCCGACAGGCCTGACGCCGGTGTCTCACCTACTCCCGGCTCTTTCCAATCAAAACCCCTGTAACACGTTGATTACAAACACTTTACATAGAGTGGCACGAATGCTGCTCCACAGAGTGCGGATGCTCTCTCTGGCCACCGTCTTTGTCGCCCTCCAAGTGCTTGCACTTGTGGCCATTGGCACAGGCTGCATTTTCCCGCCCGAGCTTCAAGTCGGCGATGTCGATGCGGGGCCAGGCTCATCCCCGGTCATTCTCAGCGCTGGCCCTGCCCCAGATTTTCTCTTCCCAGGGCCTATGATTCTCGAGCGCCAAGACCCGCGAACCCTCTCTCTTACCGTCTTGGACAATGATGTGGCCGACGTTGTCCACGTTCGGCTCTACATTGACTACGGGCGCCCCAATCCCACACCGGCCTTTGCCGAATGCCAGGCTGCGCCAACCGGCGAGGTCACCCGGGTTTTGGCGTGCCCTGTAAATACTCTTTGCAACGCCATTGCCGACACGGATCGGGGTGATCATGTTCTGGAGGCAATGGCAGCGGATCGAGAGTTTCTCGCAGATAGCGACCCAGTGGCTGAGGGCCAACCCCTCTTCCGAGCACTGCGAGACCCGAGTCGTGCAGCATTTTCGTTTCGCACTTGGGTGATGAGCTGCAATGCCCCAGTCGAGATTTAGCGCGACATTTCCTAATCGTACAGTAGCCTTTGGACCAAGCAGTATCGTGAACTCCAGCCTAATAAAAACTCTTACACTCGTGGCAGCCTCGCTGTCCGCGTCCGGCTGTCTTGAGGACGCCAGCTCGGGCGGTGCCTCGATGTGTGACATCTCCAGCGATTGCAATGGAGCGCAAATCTGCGACGAGGGCGTGTGCTGGGGCGACCCACCTGATACCAGCGCATTCGCGGCAGTTCTCATTCCACCCGCCGATCGTCCCGACTTAGCTCCGACCGAACTTGTCGACATTGGTATCGCGCCGGACGGAACAATTGTCGGGCTCGAGTTTGGGCCAACGGTTCTCGTTCACGGCCGCGTGGTCCTCGGCTGCGACGCTCGCGATGCAGAGGCCTGCGAAGACTCATTGGTTCCGGCACAAATCACAATCGAGCGCTCTGCCACCTTCGCCGGCGGCCCTGCCTATCGCCGCACCGTGCTTACCAACATTGGCGCAAGCGCCGACGAGGACTCCTTTAGCGTTCGACTTCCGCAAGATGGCGCCGAATACCGGGTCACGGTCACCCCCGATGAGGCTTCGCTAGATGCGATCGCATCTGGTGGTTCTCAGATTCAAGCGCCACCGTTCTCAACAACCATCCGCACCGATGGCGACGTTGCCGTGGTGTGGGAGCTTGGCAGACCAGATCAGCTCAAAGCGATTGAAGGCTGCATCACGAGTGCAGCTGGCAGCGGCAGCAACTTTGCTGGCATGTACGTAAATGCTCTCGGCCGCTGGACCACACTCTCGTCCCTCACCAGGGCGTCTTCCATCGTGACGACGAATAACGAGGGCTGCTTTTCGCTCTCGGTGCCCATCAACATGCTCGATGAGTTCGACATCATCGCCAAGCCAGGCCCCGGTGCAACCCTTCCGACCTTGCGCTTAGCAGGCGAATACGTCCGCGATCCAGACCCCGATGGTCCAAGCCTCGCGCATCAACTTGCACCGCTTCGCATGCCCAATGCAGCCAACCCTGTAACCTTCAAGCTGCCGATCATGGGGCTGTCTAGCGGTGGCGCTCTCGAGCCCATTTCTGGCGCAACGCTTCAATTTGAGACGACATTTGAGAAGAACTCTGATGAGCAGCGCGACGTGCGAGTTCGCTTCTTGGCGCAGGCCACAAGCAACAGCATCAGCGAAGACGAGCCGGGAATGGCGATTGTCAGCCTCTACCCCGGCAACATCGATGTAAATCGCACGTATCAAGTTCGCGTACTAACCGCACCCGACTCCGAGTTTGCCTCATCGTTCGATACCGAAATTGAAGTTGGCACCGGCGAAGGTGCCCCCGTTCTGTCAAATCTCGCCTTGCAGCGGCGCGTCGCGGTGACGGGCACTCTCACCCGTGACGATGGCAGCCCGTTGCTAGACACGCCAATCTCCGTGCGGGCATCGCCCCTGCTGCGCCTCGCTTTGGATGCCGACGATCGCGCCATCATCGACAATCTGCAGTTTCCGTCAAAACTCACCGGTGAGGCCGGCGACTTCCTCCTTTGGCTCGACCCAAACCTCCTAGGGCTCACGGCACGCTACGATTTTGAGGTGGCCCCATCCGACTTCTCAGCTGCGCCTCGCTGGACATTTAGCGATGTCACCGTCGCTGCTACAGAGGGTGGGCGCACGGCATTCGACTTCGGTGAGATGCGCCTGCCGCCCGCATCCTACGCCCGTGGAGAAGTTCGCGATGCCGAGGGGCAGCTTCTCTCAGGCGCCGAGATCCGCTGGTTTCAAGTTCCTGCAGCCAATAGCTGCGAAGATGCGGGCCTGCTCGCCGGCTGCGGTATTTCGGCTCGCCTCGTTGGCATCTGGGAAAGCGACCAGAACGGCCAAGTTGTCGCTGTTTTTCCGGATCCCTAGGTAGGAAGCCCGTCTGGTGGGGTCCTGACCGCCAACAGCTTGACGACCATGATAGCCCCAGCATAAGGTCGGGCGAACCCAAGTACTAGCGTTGACGAGAGAACAGAAACGACCAAGCGAGTTTCGGCGATACAGACAGGTGCTGCTGGCACTATATGCAATGGCGGCATTGGTCGCTTTCCTACTGCTCACAGCGAGCGTGGTGAAGCACCTCTTCTTCCGCACCCCAGCGGTCGGGCTCCCCGAATCCTCGATTGTCACGGACAACCCAGATCCTCGCGATCTTCTCGAATGCAACACACTAGTGCTAGAGCAGCTAACCAACTTGAGCGCCAAAACTAATACGCTTCTCAACCAGCCCGTGGCTGGTGAGCCCGCGAACGATCGACAAAAGTCGAGCCGCCGCGGTGACCTGGCCTCCGATTGGAAACGCTTCTCGAATCAATGGCGAGATGAGTGGGACGTCGTGAACGCACGATGCCGCTTCTCAGAACTCGCTGAAACCACAATGGGAGCTGCCTACGACAGGATGGCGCACGTCCACGAGGCGCTCCCGGCCATGAGACTCCGATACAACAGTCTCTTGGCCGAATTCGACAACGAACAAGCTGACGAGCTCTTTGAGATGCGTCGCGCCCTTGATGAATCCCGCGAGTCGATTCAACGACGAATCGAACGCCATGCCCCAAACGAGCCTCACGCGAGCCCTGCTCCCGTGAGTTCGGGTGGATTGCCATGAGCGAGAAATCGATGACACCCGCGGTGTCCATTAAGACCAGGCCTTCTCACGCTGGTGCCCCTTGCAGGGCCGCCTTTGAACCGAGCCGCAGCCATCAAGGAATCTACATACGATGGCAAAAGAAATTACGCGTGTCTCCGACGACAGCAGTCCCGATAGCAACGAGCCCTCACAGGCCGACCTAGTTGCCCAAGCCAGCATCACCGCTGAAGACGACGGTCTCGAGACAGTAGAAGTTCCGCCGGAGCCGGCGCACTTCGAGGACTGGAACCTCGCCCCGACCCTCATGCGCGCCCTTGGCGACATGGGCTACGACCGGCCGATGCCTGTCCAAGAGGCGGTCTTTGCAACTCTCACCGAGGGCGATGACCTGATGGTGCAGAGTAAGACCGGCTCGGGCAAGACAGCGGCCTTTGGCATACCGATAGCGCAAATGCTCTCGGGTGGGAAAAAGGGAGTCCAATCGCTGATTCTCGCCCCAACTCGTGAGCTTGCACTGCAAGTCGCGAAAGAGATCCAAAAGCTCGTCATCCACATGGATGTGGCAGTGGTACCAATTTACGGCGGCGCGCCCATTGGCCCGCAAATCAAGAAGCTCGAAGACGGTGGCCAGATTGTCGCCGGCACTCCTGGACGCGTTTTGGATCATATCCGACGCGGCACCATGGATACCTCGGGCATTCGCATGCTCGTGCTCGACGAGTGCGACGAGATGCTCTCGATGGGGTTTCAAGAGGAAATCGAAAACATCGTTAGCACCCTGCCCGCCAAGGACAAGCGTCAGACGATGCTCTTCTCGGCGACAATTCCCAAAGAGATCGAGCGCATTGGCCGACGCCACATGCGCGAGCCAAAGATGCTCACGCTCTCGAGCGATAGCGTTGGTGCCGAGCTAATCGATCACTACTACTACGTGGTGAGCGGCATGGCTCGCAACAGAGATCTTCTTAAGCTCATGAAGGCTGAGAAGCCCGAGTCAGCCATCATCTTCTGCAACACCCGCGACGAGACCAATACCGTCGCGCGCTACTTGCGCAAGAATGGCTACGACTCGGAAGCGCTATCTTCGGACCTTTCGCAGGCCGACCGCGAGCGCGTCATGGGCCGCATGCGCGATAAGAACCTCAACTTCTTGGTCGCCACCGATATCGCCGCACGCGGAATCGATATCAGCGAGCTTTCCCACGTCATCAACTACACCTTCCCACCCTCGCCAGAGGTCTACGTTCACCGGTCGGGTCGAACCGGGCGCGCAGGCAAAGAGGGCACGGCGCTAAGCTTGGTTGGTCCTCGTGAGATTGGCGCGTTCTACTACCTAAAGCTTATCTACAAGATTATCCCGACAGAGCGCGACCTTCCAAACGCAGACGAGATGGCTGCAATCGAAGAAGGCGAGCTGTACGAGCGAGTGATTGCGATGCTCGAAGGCGATGCCCGCAAAGAGCACGTCGCACTGGCTCGGAGGCTTTGGCAGAGCAACGAGGGTGAGCGCGTTGTCGCCCTGCTCTTGCAACAGCTTCTTACAAAGCCCGCTAAGGCTGCTGTTGCGAAGACGCCGGCTGTTGCTGCTGTCGCTGCGCCGGTTGTAGCTGCTGCGCCCGCTGTAGCTGCTGCCGAATCGAACGGTGCAGAAGAAGAACGCCCTCGGCGCAAGCGGCGTCGACGTGGACGCGAGGAAGAGGCTTCGAGCGCTAGCGCTCCAGAGGCGGCTCCCACAAGCCGTGCTGCAATGCCAGAGACCAGCGAGGCCTCAACGACCGAGGAAGCCCCGCCCGCTGTTGCAGTTGTCGAGGCACCCGCAAACGAGCAGAGTGCAGCATCGGACGAAGAAACTAGCGAAGAGCGCCCACGTCGCAAACGCCGACGCCGGCGCAGCCAGGGCGATGAGGCCGAAGTAACAACCTCAGCACCGCAGCCCGATCTTCCTGGTACGGAGGACGGCGATAGCGAGCCAAAGGCCGAGGCCAAAGCTGCAAGCGAAGAGAAGGTTGCAGACGCCGAAGCTGAGACAGAGATCAGCGCGAGCGCAGCGGAGGCAAAGGCTGCCCCGGCTGCAGAAGAGGCATCCGAAGACGAGGCTGTGGACAGCGCGGAAGCGAGCGAAACCGAACGTCCACGTCGCAAGCGACGCCGTCGTGGACGCGGCGCTGGGGGCGAGGAGACCGAGACAACTGCGGCCGAATCCTCAACTGCCGAAGCACCGACGACCAAAGTGGCAAAGGCGTCCGACGAGGACGACGTTGGCGATACTCAGGAAGTGAAGCGACGCTTCCCTGAAAGAGAGGAGAAGCCAGCACGGAAACCGGTAAAGACTCGCGAGCGCAAGCCGCGAACCGATGCAGGTGCGCACGTTGAGTTCTGGGAAGCTTGGGCGGATAGCAAAGATCAACCCGCAGACAATTCTGCAGAGGTTTCCCCAGCTAAGAGTTCTTCCGACGAAGAGGAAGACGAGAAGCCTGCTCGCAAGCGTCGCAGACGTCGGCGCGGCAGCAAAGACTCGGAAGCGAGCGAGGAAGAGTCGCTAGCTTCCAGCGATGAGTCGCCAGCCGATGAAGAATCGGAGGAGACGAAGCCAAAGGCGAAGGCGAAGGCGAAAGCCAAGCCTCGGGCAAAGACCAAGGCAGCAAAGGTGGAAGCTGAGACTGAGACTGAGGCTGAGGCTCAGGCTGGCAACGAAGAAGAAGAACAAGCTGACGTTAGCGTTCGACTCTTTGTAAACGTCGGAAAGCGCGAGGATGCTGATGTTGAAGCAATTCGCAGCTTCCTAGGCGAGGCCCTTGGCGATACTGCCGAGCAGCTTGGACGTATCACTCTCCGCAATACCCACTGCTACATTCGCGTCCCCGAAGACTTCGCGGACGAAATTATCGACACCTGTACAGGGCTCGTCTTTCACGAGCGCGAAATGGTCGTCGAGCGCGCGCGCGCCAAGCGCTAACGATTGCTCGTCTCTTCGGCTCGTCTCTTCGGCTCGTCATTCGGGCCGAAGAGAAACGGCGAGCAACGATGCTCTTGGAATCGAGAACAAGCCAGACGCGGTCAGAATTTGTGCTCGCCGGTCTAGAGGCTGTCGTCTAGAGGTTGTCGTCTAGAGGTTGTCGTCTAGAGGTTGTCGAATGGGTCTTTGATCTTGGGCTCGTCGATCGAGCCTGGACCTGGCGTCTTTTCACCACCGGGCTTAACCGTTGGCTCGATAGGATCTTTTGGCTTGGGATCCTTGGGCTTCTTGACCGCTGGGTCTTTGGACGCTGGGTCTTTATACGTACCGGCCGGCTTGATGCCAGGCTCTTTCCCCGCAGCGGGTTTCTTACCTGCGGTTGCAACATCGGGAATCACTGGTGGTTTGACGCCTGCATCGATGGCTGGCGCTGTGACGCCTGGATCGCCGACCGGTGCAACGGCTGTTGGCGTTCCGCCCACTCCAACCCCAGGGCCGGTCACCGCTGGCGTTTCCGGAAGTGCGGCTGGATCGGACGTGCCGCCGCCACCCACCATGGTTGCAATCGCGAACCCGCCGCCGGCTAGGGCTAGGGCCGCCACCACTCCAACAATGAGCCGCGTCGAAGACTTTGTCTTTTCGTCAACCTCGGCGGCGGCGACAGCGTCCGCAGCCACAACGTCTTCGACGATGTCGGAAATCTGCCGTACGGAACCGGTCCACGCAGACTCAGTCGTTGGTCGCTTCGCTCTGCCAACCAGCGCAGTTTCGCGCGCGCTTCGCTTTGCCCCTGGGGCAACCGCAGCACCACTTTGGTCTCCTACCGAGGCGACCGCTTCCGCGAACTCTCGAATCGTAGAAAATCTCTGATCCCGATCTTTTGCAAGTGCCTTTTCAACGATGCCAAGCACCCCCGATGGAGCACCGGATCGGCGAAGCAAGTCGACACTAATCTCAGGCACAGGCTCAATCATGTGCTGAGTTAAAATCGCCATGAAGCTATCGGCCTTGAATGGAACCGTGCCGGTCAAGAATTGAAACAGCAGGCAGCCCATCGCATAGACATCGACCCGATGGTCCGGCTTCTCGCCGCGAGCTTGCTCTGGCGCCATGTACTCTGGCGTCCCAAAAAGCATGCCGGTCTTTGTGAGTTTGCGTTCGCCTTCATCGCCATCACCAGTGGACTGCACCTTGGCAATTCCGAAGTCGAGCAGCTTGACGTAATCTTCGCGCCCGGTACCTTCGACAAGAAAGATGTTTTCCGGCTTGAGGTCGCGGTGAATGATGCCCTTTGCATGCGCTGCGGATAGTGCCTCACAAACCTGTAAGAAAATTTCTTGCGCGCGTCCCCACGGAAACAGCTCCCCACTTGCAACGATTTTGCGAAGCTCGCTGTGGAGGTCGCGCCCTTCGAGGTACTCCATGGCGAAGAACACGTAGCCTTCGGCTGTGACGCCAAAATCGGTAATGTCGATTACGTGCTCGTTGCGAATACTCGAAGCAGCCTTCGCTTCTTGCAGGAATCGGTCGACGAGGTCTTGCTTGCGCGAAAACTCTCCGTGCAAAACTTTGAGAGCGACCTTCTTCTCGAGAGTGATGTGACGCGCCTTGTAGACGGTCCCCATTCCACCCTCGCCCAGATGCTCTTCCACAAAGTAGCGGTCCGCTACCACTTGCCCCAGTAGAGGGGCCGATACCTCAGAGCTCCCTGCTGTCACCGAACAGATCCTAGCACCCTGCCAACATCTATGCTTAGGCACTTTCTCACAGATTCTGTAGTTCGCACGCTTGTGTACACGCGCAAGGTCTCGGATCGGTTCAGTGCCGGAATCTTTCGCTCATCGATAAAAAAGCCAATCGAGATGTGAGGTGACTCTGTTAGAATGGATGTAATGGACTCTGACACGTCACGATCACCGGAAACCGAGGCTCATAGCAATGAGACAGATCGCGATGTTGCAAAGCCTCCTGCTGCAAAGCTTCCTAGCCTGCGACGCGAGGTGCTTTACCCGCAGCGCCAGAGTACCGGCGTTGGCGTCATGCTAGTCGCCTCCGCAGCGATGTTCTTCGCGGTTGCAAGCTCTGCCTTTATCTTGCGTGCACAAATGCCAATGTCGGATCAGTGCCCAGGAGCGTCCTCGGGAATGAGTAGCTCGTCCGTCCAGCAGTCGAACTTCGAAGCTGTGGAGGTCGAGCTTATCGACGTTCGAGCCGTGGATTCTGCGATGCTTAAAGGCATGCCCTGTGACGAGCCAATCTACCAAGACAACCCTGATGGTCCCTCGTCGATCATCTTCCGGCTCTGCGACTAGCCCCGCTTCGATGATGGTCGGTGACGCGGGCCTGTAGAGCAACTAGAAGCAGCTCTCGCGACCTTCGTAGTCGGCTGGCTCGTTGCTCGGCAGGATTTCGCGAAGGTAGTCATAGGCAGTGCGGCAGAAGCGGCCAGGCCCCTGCCCTTGCAACTCAGCGCGCTCGGCAAAGGGCCGGTCGCCACCGTTGTCCATAAGCCGATTTTCCTCATCACCTTCGTTGTGAAATGCGCCGGGTAAGTCGGGATTCGCAAGGCCGAGGGAGTGGGCGATTTCGTGGCTCACGGTGGTGCCGATCATATTGCCAAGCACCCAAATGGCACACTTGATGCGCGTGGCTCGATCGGTGGCCGGGCAGCCAGGATCTGCCATGGGTACCCCTACGCCTGCGCTTGCGAAGTCGCTCGCTCGCACCGGAGCCCCGCTGCCGATATCGGGTCGGAACGGATCGAAGATGCGGTCAAAGAGCGGATCTGACCCAGAGATACTCGTGGCCAACCCCTTTGGGTGCTCTGAAAACGCGAACATCGACTCGATAAAGACGCCGCCAAAGCCCGGGTAGCCGTCTTGCTGGGTGACAGCGTTAACGCCACCGATGTGGTCGTAGAGCCGAAGGTTTCCAACATCCTTTCCCGCGGTATTGTCGTAGCCAAGCAAACCAAGGCCGTTCAGATCTTCGCCTGCAATGTCGACCGTGGCAAAGAGCGCAAAGTCGCCAGGCACGTCCTCCCGCACCTCGAGATTCGCGCCCGCGTAGTCTCGTGTCACAACCGCCAAGACTCGCTCGCGAATCTCGCGGTCTACCGCCCGCAGCCCGAAGTGCCGAAGGGTGTTGACGTAGTCCGGCAGAAAGCGCAGGTAGACAACCTGTTTAACCGGCCCAAGCGCAAAGGTAATTGGCAGCTCTTCGCCGACTTGGACAAGGCCATCATAGGCAACGCGCAATCGCACACGCCCGACGAAGGTACCTGTGACGCTCCGCAAGTCGATGGCGCGTCCTAGCTCGTCATCTTCGTTCATCACATAGCGGATGGTTCTGCCCTCAAGAACTTCGGGCAAGAGCAGCAAGTCGACTGGAACACTGGTATCCGAACCAGTGGGCGTAAACACACCATCTAAGAACAACTCTGTCCCGCCAGATCCGTTTCCGTCGGTGGCACCAACAAAGCCACCACCAAGAAATTTGACGTACTGTCCAAGCGAGACCTCGTCGACATCGACAGAGAAAAGCGTTGGAGGCAAAAACTCGTAGGTTACTTCGACCGGATCTGCGCGAAGCTCTGCGCCCCCGGCGTGGCGGTTGACGATAGCGACCGAGCCTTCAAAAACGCCGCCCTCGATCCCTGCAAGGTCGGGGCTAAGGACAAAGTGCGCATTCTTGCGATCGTTTGCGCGATTCGGCAGCAATGGGAACTCCTGTGCGGCGACATCGATGCAGGCCCCAATGCCGCTTGCTCGGAAACATCCCGAGACAATGGCAATGCTGGCCCCTTCGCCTTCGGAAAGGAAGAATCCATCGCCTTGCACGTCAACCCGGTCGTTTGCGAAAAAGAGGCCACCGCTTTGCGCATCGGAAAGCTGCGGCACCAACTCGGCCTGTTTGGCAAATTGCAGCGGCAGCCTATCGCTCTCATAGGAGAGGCCGTCAATTGTCGAGGTAACTTCAACCCAGGCTTCACCGATAAATTGCCCGTCTTGGTTGGGAAGGAGCGCCTGGGCCGAGTCCGAGAACACCAGCTGCATGTGCTCGAAGTCGAGAAAGGAGAGCGGCCCCAGCACGGCGTCAACTTCGGTAGCCAAACCATCAGCCCCAGAAAACTGTCCAAGCAAGTGCAGTTCGCTCTCGCCTAAGGTGCCATCCACAAAGCGCGCGCCCTCAAGACTGATAAGGCTATACGGAACGAGAATATCGGGCTGCGCTGCCGTGAGCCGAAGCCCTTGGAGCCAAGGGTCCGGATCAGCTGCGTCCCCTCCGCAGCCAAGGGCAAGCGCCATGCAGATTGTGAGACTAGTTGCTGCCTTCAATGCGAATCTCGTAGTCGTTTTCGTCACCATCAAAGCCCTGCACTACTACGAAGAATTCGCAGGGAGTGCACCCAGAGGCTGGCGCCTCAAAAATTGCGAATTCATCCGATGTGCCGCTTTGGCCATTATCGGTATCACAAGCGGATACATCCGCAGGGCTACACGGGGTTAAGTCGACGTTATTGGAATCGAAGAAGTGAATATCGAGGTCACCAGCTGTGCCCTGCTCGAACGTGAGGTCAACCGCGAGAAGTTCGGAATTGTCGAGTTCTACGCGAAACCAATCCTGGTCTGCTTCGCAAATCGTTAGCGAGGCATTGGTGAAGACTCCGGCATCGAGGTTGACCGGCGTGGCCTGCGCAAGATTGTCGTCATTCTCGAGAACATCGGCCTGGCAACTGTCGCCTGTACACGACTGAGCGCTGCTGCTGTACCGAAGCGTGTAGGGGTTTTCTGCTGGACCAAAGGCATAGACGCGAATTAGGTAATTGCCCGCCTCGACGCAAAGCCGAAGCTCCTCGGTTGAGCCAAAGCCACTGGAGTTGGCGATAAAGTCGCCGTCCTGCGTGTACACGTCCACATCGATATCGCTGATAGCGCCGTCGAACGCCAGGTCGACATCGAGCGAGCCTTCCTCCGCGATCGCAATCTCAAACCAATCTTCATCGTCGCCACTACCAATACTGGCGGGGCAGCTCACCAAGTTGTGCGTGGTATTGGCCGCGAGTAGAGCGTTGGCCAGAGCCTCGGGGCGACCATCGTTATTCTCGAATGCGTCGTCCATGCACACGGTGCCACCTGGGTCCGAGCAGTCCAGTGAGACTGGCACGCACTGCGGAGAAATCGCGCCGTCCACCGACTCGATGTCCCCGCTAGAGCACTCGTAGTCTGCGGGGCAGCTAGTGCCACAATCGGATAAGCAGACCAAGTCGGAGCCAGAGCCAATCGCTACGCAGTGATCTTGGGCGTCGCCACATTGAATGTCGGCTGTGCACGATTCACAGAGTTCGGCGCCGCCAGCACCACCTGGATTGGTGACCGTCATGGAGAACGAGCCAGTCGCAGGCTCTTGCGTTAGATGGTCGCAATTGCCCTTTGGGTCATCGTCGTCATTGGCGACGATGAGGTAGTACAAGTCGGCTGTTGCGCCTTCTGCTTGGGTCGCCACTGGATTGGGGATTGCTGCCGTCCACGTGTCCCCAGCGCCCTCCTCCATTGTGACTTGAATCATTTGCCCAAGATCGGGAGGCGTGCTCGGCGCAGTCTCGGAATAGTACAGCAAGGGCTCTTGCTTAAGGCCAAGGTCGTCGGTGATGGTGGCCGCAATCCGAATGCCTACAAGGCTGCTTAGGTCGGCAGGGGTATGTGTAATGACGGGTGCATCGCCCGGGCAGTTCGGCTTAAGAGGACTTCTTAGAACGATTAAGTATGGGTGCAGGCGAAGCGGATTATCGCCATCATCTGCAGTGAGAAGTAGGTTGTAGCGATCGTCGGCTTCGATTTGCCGCTCGCTTGGACACCAACTCCAGGTCGCTGTGGTTCCCGAAACGACAGCGAGTTCAGCACCTTCAATAATCGGCTGCCCTTGGGCAATCGCAACCTCGGCCGAGTCGGCGTCGGCGATTTCGACGTTGAGTTCGAGGCATGCTTTCTCAGCCAGATCCAACGTGGTTCCGCTGCCCTGGGGATGTACGAAGCGCGGCGCGGAGTTTCCGCCAATGGCTGCTCGCACTTCGACGCGAATGGTGATGGTGTCCGACTTGCTGCCGTCGCTTGCTGTGAAATCAAAGAACCACTCGCCAACGTCACTCGCCTGGGGAGTCCAACGAAACTCGCCGCCGCCATTGGGTAGCCGACTCACGTCGGCGCGCGAAAAGATATCTGGCACGTTCGACGAGAAGGTGTAGAAGACCTCGTCGCCATCGGCATCCGTCGCGCTTAGGGGAATGACCAACTCTTGATTTACGGCTGCGAGCTGATCGCCCACCGCACGCATGACGGGCTCACTGCCTCCTGGTCCGCAACCGATGAGCTGGCTGCCACCGGCGAGGAGCGATAGCCAGAAGACAAAGGAGGAGGAGGAGGAGGAGGAGCAGGAGGGGTTGATGCGGTGAGGATTGCGCGACATAAGGAAGTTCCTGGGAGCGAGGCTAGCGTACCTCGCGCCGGGCCCCCATAGCGTGCAGCTTTTCTGATGGCCCTATTGAAATGCCAGGACGAAATGCGAGATCGAAAGCGGCAGCGCTAGGCCCGCATGGCTGCCCACAAGCGCCCGTGCTCGTCTGAGCAGGCGAAGAGGATCAATGCTGCAATTTCAGGCTCTTGCACAGCTTCGTTGAGCGAGCGATGGCCCTTGTTGCGCATGAGGCCAGAAATCGCGGCGCTGCCGTCACCTGCGCAGAGAAGCCCAGCGCGGTTGCAAGCGTTGGCCATTCCCCGCCAGATCACCTTGTGATCGAAGTCGCTGGTTACAAGACCAACCGCGTATGGCTGAAGCTCTTGCAAGAGACTGCTTGGAATGAGGCGCTTGAGACGCTGCTGTTCTGCACTCGCTGCGTCGGCATCCACGCCAATGGGAACGAAGTCGGGTTGAAAGAGTCGCAACAAACCAACCAGAAGAACTCCGAAGCGCTCTTCGCCAAGCTGCAGCGGCGCCGAGAGACTTGCCGAGGCGCCCTTAAGGCTGCGGCCAACAAAGAAGCGAAGCTCGGAGAGGCGTTCGGCATTCGCGACCTCCTCTCCCAAGATGAGCGAGAACGGACTTGTGGGCTCGACAGCGACCAGATTGGGCTTTTTCTTAGAGACGTAGATATCGACATCCTCGACGCCCATCTCGGCTGCGAGTTCTAGAATGATGCCGGCAGCTGTGTCGATGCCTTTGCGAAGCCTATCGCTTCGACCGACGCCATGATGGCGAATGTCGATTCCGATGTGTTTGGCGAGCCGGCCGCCGAGAAGAGCAAATAACGTTCGGGCCGAACCAGAGGCGTCTCGCGGAAAGAGTACGTCGTCAAAGGTTTCACTGGCCAAGCCTGTGCCCATTCCAGGGCCGGTCTGCTTGGCGAGTGCAGCGGTCTCAGCATTTTTGACTCCAAGTTGCATTGCTAGGCTCGCCGCAACCTGCGCTATCGGCATGCACTCCGCTGCTCCAGCGCTCGCTTTCGCTGCCATTGCCCGAGCCAACACGCGGTAGGCCTCGGCGTCTAGCGCCGACTCTCGGATGCGCTTGCGCATTGCATTGGCCACCCGATCGACGTGGACCCGAGCACTGCGCAAATCCTTCTGGCCAACGTAGAAGAGCACCAGTGCATCCAGAGCAACGTCACTACTCGGATCAAGGTCGAGCGCATGGCGCAGCGCTCGCTCGGCATTGGTTGAATCTTGTGCATGCTCGCCGAGTATGGATGCCATGCGCAAAAGGATCTCGATGCGCTCCGCGACGGGCGGCTCCTGCTTAATAAGCTGCTCGCAAGCGCCAAGCGCCAAGCGATACTCACCGCAGTCGGCACCGAGTTCGGCGATTCGTCCGAGCGCCTCCCGATTGCCTGGCTCCAAGCCAACAACACGGTGAAACGATTTGAGCGCCCAGCGCGGCTCGGGCAAGTGCTCGGCATAAATGGTTCCAAGCTTTGTGAAGATCGAAATCAACTCGGTCTTCTCACTCTCGATGCGCGCCAAGATCATCAGGGCCTCGGCCGCATCTGCCCACTTCTCTTGTGCCCAGCAAATCTCGGCAACCGCAGAAACTGCCTCTCGATCATTTGGCCGCCGCGCTAGCAGAGCTCGGTAGTGAAGCAGAGCCTCGCTATCGTTGGAACCACGAAGAACTCGCGCTAACGATAGGTGCAACTCGCCCGCCTCCGAATCGTCTTCGGATCCCGCTTCGAGACGCATCGAGAGCAATTGGGCCAGCGCTTCGTCGGCGTCGTTCGCTAGATAGAGCTGTCGCAAACGAACAAATGCCTCGCGCTCTTTCGGCTCGACAAGCAAGACGCTTCGCAAGGCGGAGATGGCTCCTTCCGAGTCGGAGACTTTGTCCATCAAGGTGACACCGGCGAGCAAAAAGAGCGAGGATCGCGCAGCATCACTGTCCGCGCTAACGGCCTCCAGAAGGCACGCCTCCGCAAGTTCGTCCCACAGGCCGTGGTCCAGCGCCAAATCACGCCACGCCGAGAGTGCTGGCGCAAACCCGGGAACCACTTGCAGGGCAGCTTTTAGCCTAGCTAGGCACTGCTCGTGTTGGCCTAGGCTGCGCCATGTTTCCGCCGATCGAACCAGGAACGCTCCGCGCGCTCGAGGGTCTTCAGAAAAGTACTGAGCAACCGTCGCCTCCAAACCTGCCAATGACTCGGTTGGCCCCGCTGCGCTCGCCTCCGACTCTAAAAAGAACAAGGCCTCGCGGCACAGTGCATCATCGGCAAGGGCGCCCTGGTAATCGGCTCGTACGGTATCGGTATCCCGCCCCATGGCTTTTGATAGACGGGCACGAGCGACTAGATACGCACTGCGCTCGCCGCTGCTTTCAAGGCTTGCGATAACGCGCCCCAACATGACGCGCCGTTGCTCGAGATGGGCATCACTGCCACGGTACTCGCCTTCCAAGGTTCGATGCAGATCGGCTCGACTAGGAGCGGCATTACTTGCCGACTCCCAAAACATGAGGGCCGATTCCCGATCGCCTCGCAACTCAAGATCGATCCGCGCAAGCTCTTCGCAAGCCTTGGCCTTGGCCTCACCATCACTGCGCTCTTCGGCCAGGCGCAAATCGGCCAGGGCCTGCTCGGCAAGGTCGGCACTCGCACCAGCGAGCCACGCAAATCGAGAGAAGCTGTGTTGAACGAGGGCATCTTCGGGGTACTTCGTACGGAGGTCAGCGCTGCGATCGGCCGCTTCCCCGATAGCGCCCGAGTTTGCAAGCGCTTCTATTTGCCGAATCGCAGTGCTAATCGAATCTTGGGGCAAGCTTTGCGCTGGTGCCTTGCCGCGCCCGAGTGCCGAATCCGCGGTTACCGCGCCAGCTCCACCGTGGCCGAGTGCGATCGCTAGGAGCTCGCCCGCTGCGCCAAATGCACTCTGATTGGCCACTACCGCCGACAGCGATTGCACCGCAAGGTCGAGTTCTTGGTCGTCCTGGACACGGACAAAGGCCGCGCGATATCGATTGCGGTCCAATCGCACCGATTCGTCAGATGCGCTGGCGATCTCGGATTCGAACGCCGCCGCAGCCTCGTCAACTCGATCGGTGCCGAGTGCCACCGACCAGAACAGTTCTGATACGCGATCGTCTGGCGCTTCGAGCAGGCGCGTCGCCAGAGCCTCGGCAGATTGGCTCGCATCCCCAACCAGATTGCTACACGCGCTTTCGATGGCGATCTGCGATTTGCGCCCAGCATGCTTCGCGTGTTCAAGCGCGATCGTTGCACTCTCTACAATGCACGATTCATCTTGTGATCGCTGCGCAACGTAGCGCGCAATTTCTCCTGCAACGCCAGGCTCCGACAGCGCCAGTACGCGCCACGCCTCGGCAGCTTGCATCAGCAACTCCTGGCTTGCATCTGAATCGCTATCGGTCGCGATTCGAGTTAAGGCGCGGGCTGCTGCTCGGTTTGCAAAGTTTGAGAGTTCTTCGCTTGGCGCATCTTCGGCAATGGCGTGATAGAGCCGAGACTGCTCGGCACGATCGCCCTTCGCATGGGCAAGTTCGAGCGCGTATGGCACAAGAGCCGGCGCGTCGACTTGATTGCTTGCGAGCTTGGCGGCGACGACCACGCTTGCGCCGGAATAGTCACCAGTCCTCTGGAGAAGCTGAGCTTGGCCAAAGGCCTGCGAGACACTCGCTGATGCCACATCAAGTGCCGTCGCAACTTGGGGTGTTCCGCCAAGACGACGCAACCACATCTGCGAGAAGCCACTGCCCGGATTTGAGACCAGTGTTTCTTCCGCAAGGGAGACAGCGCTGTCGTCGTTGGCTCGTTGTGCTGCTCTGGCTGCCTGCCCAAGTGCCCACGTTTGATAGGCTCCGGCGGACCCGGCTGCGACTTGCTGCCACGCTTGCACAGCGTGTTTCTCATCGTTCGACGCCCGCAAGCTGCACCCCAAGAGCAGCGGGTGTGCGGCGGCCCCTGAGTCCCTTGAGAGGATACGAGACGCAGCTTCAATATCGTCTTGCGCCAGGGCGGCCTCGGCCGCAAGCCAAGTAAAGGCAACCGACATCTCCGAGTTTTTCTCACTCGCTTCAATTGCGGGCTGCGTTTCTTCGCTAGCCCCTGCCCCACCCTCGATTGTCGAGAGCGCGAGTTTGGCCCCGAGATTTTCGTGAACTCGCGACGCTTCGCCGAAGTTCTTTGATGCGGCATCCGAATCGCCATCACGCTCTGCGGTCATCGCAGCAACTTCGTAGATTACCGACCGCAGTCGTGCTCCGCTCAATGTCTCGGCAAGAGACGCCAGCGTCGTGCGAACCTCTTCTTCGCGGCCATCGACAAACGCGAGTTCTAAGTTTGCGAGCAGCGCACGAGTATCCTTTGGTGCCGAATCGAGCAACTCGCCAACGGCGACTCTCGCCAAGTCAGGTTCGCCCATCGCGCGCAGCAAGTCCGCTCGGTATGCCGAGAGGGCGCGGCTTTCCATCGCTCCGGCCTTTTGAATCTCGTTATCAAGCTGGCTAAGCACTTGGTCCCAATTGCCCAAACGCCGCTCAATACGGCGCAGGGCGCGGTTTGCAGGCACAAGACGCGGATCGAGCTTCAAGGCCTCGTCAAGATGGCGACGAGCGCGGTCGAGGTCGCCAAGGCTTTCGGCCAACCGCCCCGATTCGATACGCATTCGAATCGTTGGTCCGGGCTCGTCTAGGATCGCCAGTTCTCGCTCGTACATCACAAGCAGGCGAGCAACCTCCTCGGTTCGGTTGCTGCTATCCGCATCCACGCGGTCTGCTACATGAATTCGCGATAGATCGAGGTCGGGCAGCGCATCGGAAAACTTGCTGGGCGGGAGATCGGGCTCGACATCCGCATCTAGAAGTTCGGGGCCGGTGTGCAACGTGCCCGTGCTCATTGCCACTGCCTCATCAAACGCGGCATCGACAACGCCGTCGATTCGCGGGGACGACGCAGACTCGTCGTTCTTGGGCTCGTCGCCCTTGGTTTCGTCGTCCTTGGGCTCGTCGACAACTGCGGGCGCAGCAGACGGCGGTGGAGTACTTGGACCTGTGCGAATGCTCTCAAGAGCCCCATCAACCTCGGAAGCGAGCTCGATGCTGTCTTCGCTCTCGGCGCGCATCTCGCCTGTGCGAAGGGCGCCGTGGCCCATCTCGGCGATTTGCTCGGGAATTCCGTCGGACTCGCCGGCGAACGACGGCCCTTTTGCGGCCGCAGGGATTACGACGCCACGAACCGGCGTGCCAATCTCGCGTTGCAGGCGCTGCGGACTCTCAGGCGTCGGTACAACAGACGTTCCCGAGAAGTACGGAATCGACTCCATCGGCTCGTCTTCGGGAATTGGTGTTGGAATCGCACTCGTTCCAACTTCGATTCCCTCGTAGAAATCGTCGTCCAGTGAAAACGCGGGCGCTTCTGACGGCCCGTCGTCGAAGAAGGCGTTGGCACTCTCGGAAATGCGTGCAAGCTCTTGCTCGGCGTCTACGAGTTCTTCGCCAAGTACATCGGCGAGGGCCACATCGTGCAAGCCCGGTGAGCGAGTATCCTCGGGGCTGCGCACCTCAAGTTCGATCTCGTCGTGCCCATCGCTTCCCAGAAGAGTTCCGAGTGCCTCGGGAACGCCGCCAAAGCTCAGTTCGTCGTCGCTGGGATACTCGGCGGTGCCAGCACCAGGCGGCCCCAGCGTAAAACCGTCAAGCCCTTCTTCAAACGGCGAAGGAGGGAGCGGTGTTGGCACCGCCTCGACGCGGGCCGACTTCGAAAGTGCGATTTCCATCGCATCGCCACCAATCGGAGTTGGTGGATCAATCGAAGCAACGTCGATGGCGACAACAGGCGTCGGAGGGTCGACCTTTGCTGCCACAGCCAAAACATCGGAGACCGAGCTCTCCTCGGCAGTCTCGTGCAAGGAATCGAACATCTTGTCCCACTCGCCGAGTTCATCGCCAAGAATCCCTGCAAGTGGGTCGTCTTCGTTGTCGTTAGACATCGTTGCCTCCTTGTTTGGCGGCCGCCTCATCGCCCGAGCGAAGCATGGCTAAGAATTGTTCTCCCACAGACCACGAAAGTAGTTCTCGTCCGACCGGAGCATCGGCCAGCGGTCGCCCACCTTTGCCAACGTCCAGGATATCCATCGCCGCCGAGAGACTGCCACACACGGCAAGTCCCGTACGTGCCGCGGTTTGCTCGGTGCCAACACGCCAGGCAATCGGCGCGCCGAGTTCGGCAAATCGCGGAGCGAGAGCCGTGAGGTCTTTTCGGGCCCGACGACTTAGCGCCTTGGCCATGCGACGAGCGACTGCAGCCACAACGTCGGGCTTTGTCCGTTCAGCCAAAACAGCCGGCACAGGCTGCACACCGGCGAGTTCTGCGGCTGCAGCGAAATACGAGTCGAGGTCGGATTCTGCAAGATCGGCAGCGCTTCCTGATCCGGCTTTGGCATGGGCTAAGCAGCGCCCAATGGCAAAGCGGTGCTCCGGTGTGGAGGCCTTTGCAAGCGCGCCACCGAGACAGAGCGTCGGAGTCTCGCCGGTAATCGAGCGGGCAACTTCGCCCCTTGCGTTGGAGCGGTAGACCTCGAGCCCATCGACGCCCAAGTGCGCAGCAAGAGTCGCCACCTCGGGCACTTCCTTTGCGACATGCTTGCCCTTCAGGCGATGGCTTCGGTCGAACCCAAGGCCGTCAGGCGTAGCACCAGAAAGCGTTGCAACCGCAGGCCCGATAACCTGCCAAAGCTGGCTGGCAAAGCCGCCTGCGTCGCGGTGTACCAATGCACTGCGCCAAATCTCGTCGCCGGCCACCGTTGCGAAATTCGCCGGGCTCTTGCCAAGACGCTTAAGGGCCGTTTCCTGCTCACTGCTAAGGCTGCCCACAACTTCGAGGGCTTGCAAGGCTTGCCGCTCTAATAGGCCAAGCTCGCCCCACTGGGCCACAATTGCGAGTTTCTCGTAGAGAGCTGCCTCGGCTGGCTCGTCGGAGATCGCATTCCGAAGATCGGCGACGGCACTTTCAACAAGGGCACTGCGAGTTTTTGCCTCGCCCCCCGAGAGTTCAATGAGATCGCTTAACGCCTCGACGTTGAGTGGGTCGTACTGCCGCGCCCGCCGAAGACTTGCAACCGCGGCCTCGCGATTTCCCGCATCGCGCAAAAGGCTTGCGACTCGCAGTTCGTCTCGAGCGCGCTCACCGTCACTCTTGCGCATGCTCGCCATCTCTCTAATCAGCACGCTTGCCTCATCAACTCGCTTGGCCTTGATGAGCAAGGATAGAAGCCGCTCGCGAACCTCAAGATCGTGTGGGCTCTGCCGCACCACGTGCTCAAGTTGCTCGATAGCACCCTGCAGGTCATCGAGGCTATCTGCCATCAGATGCGAGAGCGTGAGTTCTGCGGCAGCTCGCTTGGTTGGATCATCTTCTACTTCTAGGTAGGCCTTTAGTAGCTCGGCGGCTTCGCGATCATCTCCCAAGCGCTGCAACAATTCGGCACGGCCGGAAAGCGCTTCGAGATGCGTCGGCTCGACAACCAAGAGGAACGCCAAATCGCGAGCGGCCCCGCGCAAATCGCCAATGCCCTTCCGCAACTCGGCGCGGGACTCCAAGATGGGGACGCGCGCTCTTTGTTCACCTTGGGCCGATAAATACTTAAGTCGCGCAGAGTGCACCCGGTACAGGGTTCGCGTGTCATCGTGCTCGGCCAGTATCTCAACCAGGCGCTCGTACTCGGGCGCTCCTGGCAATTCGGCAAGCAGTGCTTGATACGTCGCTACAGCCGCCGCGGTCTCGTCAAGTTCGCGATCAAAAATTGCTGCGGCCTCTCGGAAGAGTTCGACCCGCCCATCTTCGTCGCCGATTTGCCTCGCCAAAGCCACGCATGCTCGCGCTTGATTGGCGCGATCGCCCCCGCGAATGCAGACTCGACGAAGTGTCTGCAATCCCCGAATATGGCCTGGACGCATATCGAGCACAGAGGCAACAGCAGCGATTGCCTCTTGCAAGTGACCAGCGAGCTCCAGCGCCTCCGCTCGCTCGAGTTCCCAGTCCACCCGTGCAGATCCGGCGTCGGCCAAGACCGATCGCATATCGCAAAGCTCGGAGCGCTCCAGAAGCTCGGCCACGCTGTCCTCACCTTCCGGGCTAAGAGGAGCGAGCCTATCGGCCAGCATTACCGCAGTGCCGGCGTCTTGTGGCGAAATTGTTCGCGCCTTGCGAAGGCGTTTGCCAGCGGTCGCCTCGTCGCCTTGGACCTCGGCGAGCATTGCGGCATGCAAGAGAAGCGAGCTTTGTGCATACGCTCCTTGCGTAGCACCAGCAAGGGCTTCTAAGAACTCTCCCTGCCCCTGGGCATCTTGATTTTTTGCTGCGAGAAGCGAGAGCCCGAGAAGTGCTCCAACCGGATCTTCGCCCTCCGATCGCGCATGCTCAAACTGCTCGACCGCCTTCTCATCGTTGCCGCGCAGCGTCTCGGACCAAGCGGCTGATGCGAGAAGCTCGGAACGTTGTGAGGAATCCTCAAGCGAAGCAGCGAGTGCGGCAAGGGCTTCACCTTTGAGTTCGGCGTCGCCACAAAGTGCCGCACCACGGTACAGGGCTACCCAACCAGCCACTTGCCCTTCTTCGCCTGCAGTGCGAAAGGCTTGCTCGGCCTCGGCTTCTCTTCCGAGGTTTCGGCTCACCATTCCAAGCCTTAGCAGCGCACGTGCCCGCTCCTCGCCCACGCTTGCATCAACGATGCGCTCGAGCACTTCTACAACGGCAAGCGGATCGGCACCTGCTCGGTCGAAGCAAGCCAGGGCGTCGAGGAGGAGCGGTAACGAGTCTGGTGCGCGCAGGCAGAGAGCACTGGCAAGCTCACAGGCAGCCTTTGCATTCTGGTTGGCAAACTCCGCAACCCAAAGCGCTTCGCGCCCGTACTCTACAACCTCATCATCGGAACAGCGCTCGATGCGCGCGCTAAGGCATGCTTGCAAGCCATCCCAGTTTTCGGCCTGGCGTAGCGCATCGAGTTCGAGTTCGGCAACGATCGTATCGTCTGGCCATAGCTCTCGACATTCGGCAAAACACGTCGCTGCCGTATCCCAGCGAGACAGCCCAAGCGAGAAGCCCCGTCCAGCGGCAAAGAAATTATAGGCCTTCGCGTCCCGATCGGTGAGCGCCTTTGCGAGTGCGAATGCAGCATCGGAAAACGCCTCGATGTTTCCGTGGTCGCGAAGCAGTTCAACCCGACGCCCTTGAAGCCCAAGATCCGTTGGTGCCTTGGCCAGTAGCGCTTCCACTGCCTTCAGTTCGCCCTCGGTATTTCCGGAGGCTAGGTGCAGAGCCGCAAGCTGTGTTCCGATGGCTTCGGCAAACTCACCTTTGCAGGAAGCGAGCGTAAGCTGCGTTTCGAGAAGCTGGGCCGCAATCGCGGGACGCCCTGCAGCAAGGTGCAACTCTGCCAGGGCGGCGGTGGCAGTTTCCGACGCGGGATGCACCTCTAAGGCAAGCCGGTAGCTTGCGATCGCGGAATCTGCGTCCTCCGCGCCGTAGCGATAGAGGTCGCCAGCGACAACGTAGTGAGTCGCAGCGGCCTGTGGCTCCGGTTCGGTGTCGGCACCGGCGCCAAAGGCCGTTCCAAGCCGCAGGGTCTCGGCCATCTCCGACTGCAGCGCCGCCATCTTTGCCCAATTTTGAGATCGTCCCGCACCGAGTTCGCGAGCGACAAGCAGCGGCAAATAACCGGGCGTACTGCGAGCACGAGATGCCAGAACCTCATCGGCCTCGTCTTGTTTGCCCGCTTTGGCAAGGGCGCTTGCGCGGCGGAGTGCGAGCCCAATCGCGCGACCGGGATCCACTTCGCCAGACTCTCGCGCTTCGACAAGCTCTGCGAGTTCTTCGTAGCGTCCAAGTCGCTCTGCCAAGTCGGAAAGGTCAGCGAGTAGAATCGGTTCTTGCGGAGACAGGCTCAGCGCTTGATGCAGGCAATTCCAAGCACCGTCTGCATCGCCTCCACTTACCAGCACCTGGGCCTGCTCGCGCCTTAGCGCGAGAATCTCGCGAAGGCGCTGGCCGGCGCCGCTCTCCGCGGGCATGGCATCGGCGGTGGGCAGGCCAGCCAGGCCGAAGCTCTCCTGCAATCGGCCGATACGCGCTTCTAAGCATGCTGCGAGAGCGCTGCTATCGTCGCTTTGCCGGGCCAGCGCCTCACGCTCGCGATCGACGGCACTGTGAAGACAGTCGAGCTCTGCGGCCTGCGCAAGCAGTGCCCGAGCTTCGTCGAGCCGCTGATTGCCCAGGCGAAATTCGCGGGCGAGTTCGACAAGGATTGCCACCTTGCGCTCGGGAACCTCGGTGGCGCAGGCCAACTGCTCAAGAGTGCGATGCAATAACTGTTGGTCGCCGCGTTTGGCTGCCAAAGTCTCCAAAGCCAGAAGCGCGCTGTGGCTTCCTGGATAAAGAGCTAAGGCTTGTTCGAAGGCTTCCTGCGCTGCCGTTGGCTCGCCAACTCCTGTAAGAAGAATTCTGCCCCGCTCAAGGTGTAGGTCAGCGCGCTGGCGATCGTTTGTCGCAAAGCGCAACTCGGCCCCGATGAGCTTGACGAGATTTGGCCAAAGCTCGCGCCGGTAGAAAATGCGTCGAATCGCCCAGAGGTTTGCTCGCAGGCTAGGATCCGCTTGCAGTGCGCGCCCAAAGGCCTTTACCGCTGAGGCCTCATCGTGAAGGTAGCGCTGATACAGCTCTCCGAGCTCGTAGGCCAGTTCCCCAGTGCGAGATTTGCTCTCGGTAATCGCCAGCTCTTTTGTGAGCTTCTCGGCGCGGCGCTCCCAATCGAGTTTGCCGCGACCGTCGAGCAGTGCATCGAGAGCAGAAATGCTCGCGGGCTCAACTAGGTGAAACTCTAACGGTGGGGCAGCCGCGGTGGGCGCTGGGGGCTTTGGGGGCGAGACCGCGATTTCGCTGGGTCCGCGCTTCGGCGGCAGCGGTGGTGGTGGCGCTGGCATCGGCGGCGGCGCAGTTGCCGCTGCAGTCTCGTCTTCCTCAAGCAACTCGATCTCGTCGAACTCTTCGATATCGAGTTCTTCGACGCCAAGCTCTTCGACACCGAGTTCTTCGACACCGAGTTCTTCGACGCCATCCAAATCGTCGTCCTCAGGCTCGGCCACGACCGCAGCTTCAACGCTCGAGCTCTTATCGATAGGCGTTACCACCGAGACCACACCCTCTGGCGTCGCTAGGATCTTTAGCCCAGATTCATCGCGCTCGTTTTTGGTGTCGTCTGCAGCCATTGTCTTCTTTGGTTCACCAAAGACCTGCGCCCTAAGTGCCTAGAATTATCCGAGGGTTGGTCCCTAGCTGTCAACGCCTTGGCACGTGGGACTCAGCCCGGGATCGAGCGCAATGTGCGTCTCTCGCGTTGGGTGTGACCGGTGCATGCGCTGATGGCGGTTGGCTGTTGACCCCTGCCTCGTTCGGCTCGCACTATGCGCACCGTGCAAGAGTCCACCCTGCAAGAGTCCACCCTGCTGCTTGGCCGAGAGCCACTTACCCTTGAATCGATCACCCAGGTGGCGCGACGCTACCGCTCGGTGCGTCCAGGTCCGGAGTCGATTACCGCGATGAACCGATCGCGAGCCGTTGTCGACGCGATTGTCTCAGGTGGCGCAGACGCTCCGGCGGTTTACGGTGTGAATACGGGTTTTGGTGCGATGGCAGAGGTACGCATTTCGCCCGATCAAATCGTTGCTCTTCAGCAAAACCTCGTGCGCTCTCACTGCGTTGGAGTCGGGGATGATCTTGAGGAGGGAGCAACTCGGGCCATGATGCTCTTGCGAGCAGCAGTGCTCTCTCGAGGCCAGAGCGGGGCTCGTGCGCGGGTTTGCGAATTTCTCTGCGAGATGCTTGAGCACCGTATTCACCCCTGCATTCCTCGCCGCGGATCGGTGGGTGCATCCGGCGACCTCGCCCCGCTAGCGCACCTTGCCCTCGGCATGATCGGCGAAGGGCCGGTTCGCTACCAGGGCAAGCGCATGCTGGGCTCCGAAGCGATGAAGCTCGCCGGTCTCACCCCTTTGGAGCTGCAAGCAAAAGAAGGTTTGACTCTGCTCAATGGCACTCAGCACATGACGGCCGTCGGCTCACTTGGGCTGCACGATGCCATCACAACCTGCCTAACCGCAGACATCGCCGGCGCCATGTCGCTGGAAGCGCTACAGGGAACCGTCCGCGCCTTTGATCCACGTGTGGTTGGAGCGCGGGCACAGCCCGGGCAGCAAATCGTTGCCGAGCGGCTTCGCGCACTTCTCGATGATAGTGAGATTGCGGCGTCGCACCACGGCTGCGGAAAAGTCCAAGACCCCTACTCGCTTCGCTGTATGCCGCAAGTGCATGGCGCAACCGGCGATGTCTTAGCGTCCTGTCGTCGAGTTCTCGAGCAAGAGGCAAATTCGACAACCGACAATCCCCTGGTCTTTCCCGATGACAACCTGCCCTTTGGAGGCGAGCTCATTTCTGGAGGCAACTTCCATGGGCAACCGGTAGCCCACGCTCTGGACTTTGCGGCGATCGGCATTGCCGAACTCGCCAACATCAGTGAGCGGCGCATCGAGCAACTCGTCAACCCTGCGCTCTCTTCTGGGTTGCCCGCGTTTCTAATTCGCGATAGCGGGCTCAACTCGGGCTTTATGATTGCCCAGGTAACTGCGGCTGCACTGGTTTCCGAGAACAAGATTTACTGTCATCCCGCGTCGGTGGATTCAATTCCTTCGTCCGCCGGGCGTGAAGATCACGTCTCGATGGGCGCTCACGCGGCGCTCAAATTTGCGCAAGTGCAAGACCAAGTTCGCACCGTTCTTGCGATCGAACTGATGGCTGCGGCGCAGGGCATCGACTTGCGTGCACCTCACAAACCCGGCAGGAAGCTTCGCCGGGCGCATGCACTAATTCGTGAGCATGTTGACTTTTTGGACCGAGACCGCGTTCTCTATGAAGACTTCGCAAAAGTTCGGGCCCTTATTGATAACGGTAGCCTCATCGAGGCGGTATTTGGAGACAAGGCATGACAGCAACGACCAAGAGTGAAATTCGCGCACCCCACGGTTCCACACTTTCCTGCAAAGGCTGGCCACAAGAAGCTGCCATGCGCATGCTGATGAACAACTTGGATCCAGACGTTGCAGAGGATCCAGACAACCTCGTGGTCTACGGCGGCACCGGCAAGGCTGCCCGCTCGTGGGAGGACTACCACGCCATTATCGCCGAGCTTAAGCGGCTTGAAAATGACGAGACCTTGCTTGTGCAAAGTGGCAAGCCTGTCGGCGTGTTTCGGACTCACGAGGAAGCGCCTCGCGTTCTGATTGCAAATTCGAACCTCGTCGGCAAGTGGGCAAACTGGGACCACTTTAACGAGCTCGAAAAAGCCGGGCTAATGATGTACGGCCAGATGACTGCGGGCTCGTGGATTTACATTGGCACCCAAGGCATTTTGCAAGGCACCTACGAGACGTTTATGGCGGCCGCGCAAAAGCACTACGGCAAAGGCTCTGACCTCGCTGGAAAAGTTGTTCTGACCGCAGGTCTTGGCGGCATGGGTGGCGCACAGCCACTTGCCGTGACCATGGCGGGCGGGGTTTGCCTATGCGTCGAAATCGATGCGCAACGGGCCAACAGGCGTCTCGAAACTCGCTACCTCGATGAAGTCGCTGGCAGTCTTGACGAGGCCATCGAAACCGCAAATGCCTGGGCCGCGAAAGGTGAGGCGCGCTCCATTGGCATTATCGGAAACGCCGCAGACGTACTGCCCGAACTTGTGGCACGCGGCTACCGCCCCGACCTCGTCACCGATCAAACCTCGGCTCACGATCCTCTGGGCGGCTATGTTCCGCACGGCATGAGTCTTGAGGAGGCGATTGCACTGCGCTCGGCCGACTCAGAAGAATACGTACGCAAGTCTCAGCACTCGATGGCAACGCATTGCGCTGCCATGCTCGACTTTCAAAAAACCGGCAGCCACGTTTTTGACTACGGCAACAACTTGCGAGCCCAAGCCGAACTTGGCGGGCTGGCGAATGCCAACGGATTTCCAGGGTTTGTCCCAGCCTACATCCGGCCGCTGTTCTGCGAAGGCAAAGGGCCCTTTCGATGGGTCGCGCTCAGTGGCGATCCGGAAGACATTCGGGTCACGGATGAGGCCGTGCTGGAAATTGTCAAAGACGACCCAGGCCTGGCAAAGTGGCTAAAGATGGCCCACGAGCGCGTCGCCTTTCAGGGCCTGCCCAGCCGTATTTGTTGGCTTGGCTATGGCGACCGACACAGGGTTGGTTTGCGATTTAATCAACTGGTCCGCGAAGGCAAGCTCAAGGCACCGATTGTCATTGGACGAGACCACCTTGACTCTGGATCGGTTGCGTCGCCAAATCGCGAAACCGAGAGCATGAAGGATGGCACCGATGCCGTTGCGGATTGGCCGATTCTTAACGCCTTGGTCAACACCGCATCAGGCGCCACGTGGGTGAGTTTTCATCACGGCGGCGGCGTTGGCATTGGCTACTCGCTACACGCGGGAATGGTTGTTGTCGCCGACGGCTCCGAGCGTGCGGATCGCTGTCTTGGCCGAGTGCTTGTAAGCGACCCAGGCATGGGAGTCATCCGCCACGCAGATGCTGGCTACCAAGAGGCAATTGACTGTGCCGAGGAGCGCGGCGTCGTGATCCCGAGAAGGCGCAGCTAGGAGTTATTCTGTGGCAACGCAACCTCCAACATCGCTCATCCTTCGCAATAGCTCGATGGCGCTCACGGCCACTGGCGAGGGACTCGGCGTAGTCACAAACGCCGCGATCGTTATCGAAAGTGGGCGTATTGTCTGGATTGGAGCGGAGAGCGATCTTCCTTCTGCAGCCTCGCAAGCGACCGAGGTGCACGATCTTGGCGGACGCTTCGTAAGTCCCGGCCTTGTTGACTGTCATGCGCATCCAATTTTTGCCGGCCGGCGTGCCGACGAGTTTGCCAGGCGCGCTCGCGGCGATCACTACCTGGACATTGCCCGCGAAGGCGGCGGAATCATGGCCACGGTTCGCGCCACCCGCGATGCCAGTACCGAGGAACTTGTTGAGCTTAGCTGCAGGCGCATGCAACACGCCTTGCAAGCTGGCACGACAAGCATGGAGGCAAAGAGCGGCTACGACTTGACCGTGGATGGCGAGTTGCGGCTCTTGCAGGTTGTTGCCGAAGTTGGCAAACGACAGCCCATCACGTTGCACCCAACGCTGCTCGGCGCCCATGCCCTGCCGCCGGAGTTTGCGGACGATAGAGCGGGGTTTATCGCGAGTGTCACCGAGGAGATGATTCCCCGAGCCGCGGCACTGAAGGTTGCCGAAGCCGTTGATGTGTACTGCGACGAGGGTGCATTTACCTTAGAAGAGACTCGGACGATCCTCGAGACGGCCAAGAGGCACGGTCTACGCACCAAGGCGCATATCGGGCAATTTGTTGATCTTGGCGCAGCACAGATGCTTGCCGAGCTTGGAAGCCTATCGGGAGATCACTTAGAAGCGGTTAGTCGAGAGGGACTCGCCGCAATGGGCAAAGCGCGCGTCGTGGCCACGATGTTGCCAGGCGCCTGTGTGCAACTTCGCATGTCGCCGCCACCTGTGGAAGAGATTCGGCGCGCGGGCGTGGCTATGGCCATTGGCAGTGACCTTAACCCGGGAACTTCGCACTCTGAGAGCTTGCCTCTGGCGATGTGGCTGGCAACCACCCACTACGGGATGACCGTCGAGGAGGCTTGGCTGGGTGTGACGCGCCATGCGGCGCAAGCTCTTGGCGCGCCGAGTAGCGGCCAGATTGCTGTTGGCGGCCCTGCAGACCTCGTTGTTTGGAATGCAGAGTTGCCGTCCGAAATCCCGTATCACTTTGGAGTCAATTTGGCTGCCCGAGTTTACAAAGACGGGCGCACTGTCGTTGGGGCAGCGCGTCTTTAGAAGCCAAAGTCGTCGTAGTCGCCATCCAAGCTTGGCTCGGCACCACCGACGATTCCAAAGTCGTCGGCAAAGCCGTCAACGCCAACACTTCCCGGCGGGAAGTCCATTGAGGAACCCGAGCGCCCGTCACGAAGTCTCACTCCGGCAACCACTTCTTTGAGTTCATGAGCCCGAGCGCTTAGTTCTCGAGCAGATGCTGCGAGTTCTTCTGCACTGGCGGTATTTCCCTGCACGCCGCAATCTACTTGCATCAGGCCAACATCGATTTCGGAAATTCCACCGGCCTGCTCACTGCTCGCCGACGCGACTTCACTCATGAGGGACGATACGAGACCAATGCCCACAACAATTTCGCCGAGACTATCGGCCGTCTTGCGTGCCACATCGCTGCCCTGCTCGACTTTCTCGAGGGAGTCTTGAATTAGCGAACTCGTTTCTCGGGCCGCCTTCGCACTACGAGCCGCCAACGTGCGCACCTCTTCGGCAACCACAGCAAAGCCCTTGCCATGTTGCCCGGCGCGAGCAGCCTCAACAGCAGCGTTTAGGGCAAGCAAGTTCGTCTGAAACGCAATCTCGTCGATAACCTTGATGATCTGCGAAATGCGCTCTGATGACACAGAAATCTCATCCATCGAAGAGACCATTTGCTGCATGTAGAGCGTGCTCTCATCTGCTTGATCGCTCACGGTTGTAGCCAGATCCAGTGCCGACGTAGCACTCTCGGCGTTTGCCTTGGTCTGCTTTGATAGTGTCGCCATGCTCGCGCTAATTTGCTCGAGAGCGGCCGCTGAGCGCGAGGCATTGTCGGCGAGCGCAGAACTCGCGCCCGAAACTTCGCCACTAGTTCCAATAATCTGCTCGGAGGTCTGCTTGACGTTGCCTAGTACTCGACTTACCGAAATCGCGATATCGTTGAGATTCTGCCCCATGGTGGCGACTTCACCGTCACCAAGCATAGGCACCTCTCCGCTAAAGTCTCCTGCCGCCATGGGTTTGGCCGAGGCCGCAACCGCTGCAATCGGCCTGGTTATACGGCGACTCAGAAGAACTCCCACAAAGACAAAAACGGGAATCGCTGCGAGAATCGCGAACATTAAGGTCTCCCAGATTACGTCAAGGCCTGCGAAGAGTTTGTCCTCCGGAACTTGAACGAGCACCGACCAAGAAACGCCAGGATACTCAGAATTCCCACGCAAGTGCGTGTAGCCCAATATCGCTGCGGAATCGCGGTGGCGATCCGCGATCCGAGATACGCCTGCGTTTCCACCAATCGCAAGAGACGCCTGCTTTGCTGGCATCGTCGCTCCAATCACTTCCGAATTGCGATTGAAGCCATCGCCTTCAAACGCGCGCTCGTCAAACTCCAAAAGTAGGGTTGCATCGGAGTCTAAGAGTGAAATCCCAACCGAGCCCATCGACATTCTTGCCTCTAGCGCTAAGCGGCGAATGCTCTCCTCGATTCTGGAAAAGCGCATCACCTGCACCCAATAGCCAAGCACTTCGTTGCCAACTTGCACAGGGACCGCAAAGAGCATGGACTCGGCACCGCCAAAGACCGCATCGCTGTGCGGACCGGCAATTAGAATTCCACCATCGTGCTGGAGGTATTCGGACTCGCGAAATTTATGAGGTCGGGTGTAGTCGCCGGCTGTCAAAGCTGTAAACCAAGGCGCTTCGCGAAAGCTCTGTGCATAGAGCTTGGCAGATTGACTTGGACGACCTTTGTCATCAACGGAACTCACGCCCATTGCACTGCCGTCGACACCGACGAGCATCGAGAACACCGTGCCAGGCTGGGCGAGCACCTGGCGGTTGAGGAGAGCGACCAGTGGGTTTGACGGACCGGGCTGATACCAGAGTTCAGGGCCACCGGGAAGTCCGACGCCTGCCATCGCCCTAAGGCGCTGAGCCTGGATCCCCATTTCTCTGTCGACGCCGTCGGCAACAAGTTTTGCCTCGTCCAGGACACGCGCGGCGGCGCGGTCTTTCTGGGCTTCAAGCGTGTGATAGACGAAGGCGCTTGCCACGATAAGCGGCAGAAGGCCGGTCGCCACTGCGACCAAGATGATGTTCTTCGCTAACTTTGAACTCGGCATGCGCGCATTCTCCAACCTAACTCCACGTATCGACCGGGTGCGCTTAGACTTGATACGGCGCCATCGGAAGCAATGAGTCGCAAGCAATGAGTCGGAAGGAAGCCAAGTTATTTGGTTGCCCTGAGCGTCACTTTGATTGCGTCGGCGACTCGCTCCAGCGGCACTTGCTGCTCAACGCCGCCAAGCTCGAAGGCAACCTTTGGCATTCCGTAGACAACACTTGTCGCTTCATTCTGGCCGATAGTACGGGCGCCCGCATCCCGCATCTGCTTAAGCCCGTTGGCGCCATCACGCCCCATGCCTGTAAGAATAACCCCAATCCCTGCACCACCCACTTCCTTCGCCATTGAACCGAAGAGCACGTCCACCGAAGGGCAGTGTCCTTCCACGGCGGCTGCCGTCGAAATTGCGAGCTGATAGTGGTTACTAACTCTCACGACTTGGCATTGCTTGCCTGCTGGTGCCAGCAAAACTCGGCCACGCACGAGTCTATCGCCATGAACGGCCTCCACCACAGAAAGCGCGACCTGTGCGTTGAGGCGCTCGGCCAACGCCTTGGTAAAACCTGGCGGCATGTGTTGCACCACAACCATCGGCGGAGTGTCGACCGGCATTCCCTGCAAGATCTGAAAGAGCGCTTCGGTGCCCCCAGTGGAGGCTCCGATGCTAATCACCCGCTCGGTAGCAGCTTCCACATAGGTTGGCCGCAGCGCGCGCGATATTGGTGCCGGAACTCGACAACGCAATAGGCCACGGTTAACGCGAGCCGCATTTCGCACGCGGATTTGGAGCTCGGCCATCATCTGCGCGAAGCGATAGCCTGCCTCTCCAGTGGGCTTTCCGACGACATCCACAGCACCGGCCGCCAAGGCGTCAATGGCAATCCGCGACCCCTTCTGGGACAGCGACGAAACAACCACTGTTGGGATCGCGAATTGTGGCATTAGACGCCGCAAAAACTCCAGACCATTCATTCTCGGCATTTCGATGTCGAGCGTCATGACGTCCGGCCTAAGCTTGACGATCATGTCCCTGGCCTCAAACGGATCGCAAGCTGTGCCGACCACGGTGAGGCCCTCTGCTTGCCCAAGCCCGCTTTTAAGCATTTTTCTTACGAGTGGAGAATCATCCACGATGAGCACCCGAATAGGCCTTGTCGATGGAGCCTGGGCTATTGCTGCCATCAATCACAGACTTTCTTGTAGAACCCTGGCTCGATGAACTGCAGCGTCTGCTCCATCCCTCGGGCGCTCTCCGAGCGACCAAGGAAGAGATAGCCACCAACCGCGAGGGAGCTCGAGAGCTTCTTCAAAACCTCGGCGCGCGCACTTGGCTCAAAGTAGATCATCGCATTTCGGCAAAAGATGACGTGTAGTGCGCGGCGAAACGGATAGGAGGTCCCAAGTAAATTGAGGCGCCGGAAGCTCAAAAGATCGCGAATTTTATTCGACACCGTGAATGATGAGTCCGTCTGCTCGACCATAAAATCACGCAACCGTGCAACGGGCAGCTTCGCGACTTGCTCGCGCGTGTACGTCGCTGCTTTAGCGGTCGCCAACACGCGCTCTGAGATATCCGTCGCAAGCACGGCTTTCTTCCATCCTCCCTCGCTGCCAAAGACCTCGGCCACGCACATAGCAATCTCATAGGGCTCTTCCCCCGTTGAAGCCGCAGCGGACCAAATTCGCAAGTCCTTCTCATCACCTAGTCGGAGTTGCAGCTCCGGCAGAACATCTGCGACAAGACGATCAAAATGCTGGTGTTCGCGATGAAAATACGTGTGATTTGTTGTGAGATAGATTGCGAGTGCTAAGAGAATTTCCTTATTGGGTTCGAGAAGCCTCTGGCGAACTGCTAGACCTGCCGACTCCAAGCCCTCAGATTCGGCAAATTGCTTCAGCCTGCGACTGAGCATGGTGCGTTTATCGGCCGTGAGCTCAAAACCAAAATATTGTCTGGCGACACCTTGCACGATTTGGAATTCCTCGTCGTCCAGAAGTTCCAAGCCGGCAGTGTCGACTCGACAATGGTTAGATAGGCGTGTTGATGAAGTCACGAATCACCTAGAAGCCGAAGGCCCCGTCGTCGTCCAAACGAATCAACTCGTCCGCACCATCATCGTCCGTGCCACGGCTCATCATGCCACCTCCATAATCAAGACTCGTTGTTCCGTAGCTACTTCCCGCCGCCGATGTCGCGCCCAGCTGGCATGCGGTCGCGCGAGTATTGCTAAGGCTGCCCTCAAGCTGCAGTAGAGTAACGTTCATTGTTCGCAGGCCCTCGGCCTCCGACTCTGCGGCCGCCGATATCTCCGCGACCAAGTCGGAAAACTCGGCATTCGCCTCGACGATTCCCGACAGCGCTCCTGCGGTCTTTGTTGCTAGATTCGTGGCGGTTTCAACCTTGCCAAGCGAACTCTCAATCAACTCAGAAGTTTCCTTAGCCGCGGTTCCCGAGCGAGCAGCCAAGTTCCGAACCTCTTCCGCAACAACAGCGAAACCTTTGCCGTGGCTACCTGCCCTAGCCGCTTCCACTGCGGCATTGAGAGCAAGCAAATTGGTCTGAAAGGCAATATCGTCAATCACCCGAATAATGCGTGAAATGCTTCGTGCCGCCTCGTCACTCTCTCGCATCGATACGACCATTTGGCTCATGAGCTGGTCACCTTCGGTGGCCTTCTCGCGAGCATCGCGTGCCAAACGCATGGCGTGCTGGGCATTCCCTGCGGTGTGTTCAATCTGGGCCGAGACTCCACTCAGGGAAGCCGCGAGCGAGCCGAGATGTACGCCTGCATCATCAGCATCTCTAGACAGCGTTGCCCCCAACCTATCGACGTCGGCCTGGCGATCGCGCGCATCTCCCACTTCTGCGTTCGCGGCGAGCAGTTGCCTCTGGACCACGACGCCGGCTTGGTTCAGTGCCTCGAACACCTCGGCAAAGGCGCCGGTCCCAGCCGTTGGCATCTGGGCTTCGTGGTCGCCAGCCGACTGCGCGCTTGCATACGTTCTCAGTGCCACCAGTGCCCGAGCCGTCTGTTTTCCAAGGACGGCGCTGTACATCGCGCAGACGAGTCCAAGGGTAGCCAAAGCGATTGCACCAAGCATGCTCAACTCGGCCCCGGCCAGATACCCCGCTGCAGCGACGAGCGCCGAAGCAAATGGGCCCAAACTCGCTCTAATTGCACTTCTCATAGTTTTCCTTAGTTCTAGCACTACAAAAACACTTCAAGACTGCTTTGACCAAGCACCTGCGAGGGGTCAAGAATAACTGTCACCTGCCCATCGAGTTTGCCAATGCCACTCATGTAGCCTGAGCCTGCCCCGACAGCGATGCCAGGTGGAGGCTCGATGTCTTCCTCTTCGATATTGAGCACCTCCTTCACAGCATCCACGATTAGCCCGACGCAAACACTAGCGACCTCGACGACGATTGTGCATGTCCTGCTGTCGTACTCGCGTTCCACTTGACCGAACCGCAATCGCACGTCGATGACGGGAATCACCTTGCCGCGAAGGTTAATTACACCGCGCACATAATGCGGTACATCGGGGATATACGTGATGGCTTGACGCCCGACAATCTCGGTTACGCAGCTGATTGGAAGCGCATAGATCTCTGTTCCCAGACTAAACGTTAGGTGTTTGCGAGCTGCATCGTCCTCATCCTCTGCCGTATCTTCAATGGTTCTTGAATGACTCATAGTGTCTTCCTCATGCGGCCAAGCGCACGCGCTCTGTAAGAGTTTGCACATCAACCACAAGACTAATCTTCCCGGTACTAAGGATGGAGCAGCCAGCAAGGCCTTGCATGGTGCCCAGATAGCCAGGCAAGGGTTTTACGACCGTCTGCCGCTGGCCTACGACTTCGTCAACAAAGAGCGCCATTGTGAACCCTGCATCGGAGACAATGACAAGAACGCCTTCGTCCCAGGTATTAGCATCCGCCTCGATATTGTGGAGAGTTGACATACGAAGGATCGGAATGAACGCGCCACGCAGCTCCAAAACCTCGTCGCCATTCGTAAGGCAGGTAACCGACAATCCTTCGACCGCCACCGACTCTCTGATGGCAAAGAGGGGAATCGTGTAGCTGTGATCGCCGACGCGCACCTGCATGCCTTCGACGATTGCCAGTGTAAGAGGAATCCTTAGAGTAAACGTTGTGCCCTTGCCGACCTCGCTAGTAATTTCGAGTCGCCCCCGAAGCTTTTCAATATTGCGCTTCACAACATCCATCCCGACACCACGGCCCGAGATATCGGAGAGCACGTCGGCGGTCGAGAATCCCGGCTCCGTGATGAGCTGGAATACCTCGTTGTTGGTGAGGCCATCGCCGTTTTCGACAACCCCCTTCTCGATGGCCTTTGCGAGAATCTTATCTGGGTCGAGCCCCTTGCCATCATCAGAAAGAACGATCCAGACCTCACCGGCCTCGTGATGCGCTGAGAGGTGCAACTGTCCCTTTAGGGGCTTCCCCATCCCCGCGCGAGTTGTCGCATCCTCGATGCCGTGGTCGACCGCGTTGCGAAGCAAGTGCACAAGTGGGTCGCCAATCGCCTCGACGACTGAGCGATCGACCTCGGTGCCCTCTCCGACGAGAATCAGTTCAATATTCTTAGCTTGCTTGCGAGCCACATCCCGGGCAACTCGCAACATTTTGCGAAAGGTCGGCCGAATCGGGACCATGCGCACCGACATCGTGAGGTCCTGAAGACTCCGAGTGATTCGATTCAAATGCAGTGCGGCTTTGTGAAAACTCTCAAACTCATGACCTTCGAGGTCTTCGTTATGGCTCACCATGTTCTCGGCAATGATGAGTTCGCCGACCAGGTTCATAAGCTCATCCAACTTTCCGGTATCAACCCGAATGGACTGTTTTTGATTTGAACTTGCCTCTACGATTCTTGGGCCATTGCCAGCGACAAGGTCCTTGGCCGTTTTGTCGGCGACACGGATCTGCGCAACAGCACCAGGCGCAGAATCCGCATTGACGATCACATCGGTCATCGAGCGGGCTTCCAATTCGTCCTGAAGCATCTGGAGATTGGGCACGAGACCAAGTCCGCCGTCTCGCACCTCTGCAATGTAGGTACGAAGAGCATCCACTGCAGCAAAGACCGCGTCGAGGTTCGTCGAATTCTCGTCGACCAGGCGCGAAAGCCCAGTTTCCGTCGCGTGACAGAGTTCACCTAGTGCGAAGAATCCCAAGAAACCACAGTTCCCTTTAATTGTGTGCAGCGCTCGTAAGCCCTCGTCGGAGAGTTCCTGGGAAACAATGCCATCCCGAGCGGCTGCGAGAGACGCATCGACCGCATCAAGTCGCTCTAGGCTATCAATTACGAACTCTTCTAAAAGCGCCTGTTCTTCATCGACGTCCTCATCCGAGTCGACATCCGAGTCCGCATCCGAGACGCTCACGGACTGCGCCCCAACATCGACGCTTTCCAAAGGCGCTGATAGATCAAGCGCTGCGAGGTCTGCGATCAGAACCTCTTGGGTTGCAAGATCGGGACTGTCCCCCGAAGTCGTTCCTCCGTCTATCTCCGCCTGCAACGCGGTTCCGACGACGCGCGATAGATCGGCGATGCACGAGTCGGTGCCCTCCCGTGCGACCTCTTCCAGGGCACGATTTACACAATCGAGACCGCGAAGAAAAACCGAGACATGGGTTGGCTGGAGTGTGAGTTCACCTCGTCGCAGCAGGTCGAGAAGCGACTCCGCAATGTGCGTGACATGGACAACATTGGACAACTCGAGAAAGCCCGCGGTGCCCTTCACAGAGTGAAACGCGCGAAAGATTTTGTTGAGAGTGTCATCGTCGGCCTCGCAGGTTCCACTCTCCATCTCAACGAGAATGGCCTCTACTTCGCCGATAGTTTCGGTGCTCTCTGCGACGAACTCTTCGATTATCTCTCGATTGTCCTCATCAATGGGCATCTAGCGGACCTCACCCTTTCGGAAATCACCTAAAAAAACCTCGGAGCCTGGCTGATGGCCGGCCAACAAGATGTCCTCGGGCTGTTCTAGGGAAAATACGTAGCCGCTTGCAATTCGAGGATCGCTTCCCACAAGGACATCACAAGCTGGCAAGCCAAAGGCGTAGTCCGCCTCGTTCCCAAGTAAGTCGGCACAGAATTCACCGGCAAACGCGCTATCGGGAATCTTCGCGGGTTTCGCTTCCAAGAAGGCGGTGAGTTCTAAAGTAGTCGCCAACGCCGACGTGAGTGCTTCGGAGAATTCCTCTTCGCCAAACGCTCCTAGCGAAGTTGCATTTGCGTTGGCCGCGTCGTTTGGGTCACCACAAGAACGAACGGAGAGATACGGCTCAATGTACGTTCGCAGGGCATGCACGGGAAACGGCTTGCGAATAACCGCCTCCGCACCGAGTTCAATCAGGCGATTGCGGTCTCGCAAACTGGAGCGACTGGTGATCATAACCACCGGGATTTTCCCGATATGGCCGCGCTTCCGCATTTCCTGAAGCAGTTCAAAGCCATCCATGCTCGGCATATTTACGTCGGAGAGAACTAGCTGCGGTCGCTCTTCCGAAATTTTCAGCAAGGCCTCGACTCCGTTTGCGGCTTCTCGAATGCCTGCAGCCGGAACGCCACTCATCGCAAGCGCGCGGCGCACGACACTGCGAGTTGTTGCCGAGTCATCAACCACTAGCACTCGCGTCATGCGGCACTCTCCTCTGCAATGCCAAGAGCCTTATCGGCCTGCTCGGCAATTACAGGAAGCATGCAGAGTAGTTCCTCTTCCCCAACAGACATGACGCTCTTCCAGTCTTCGTCAAGGAGATACGCCGTGCCTTCGACCGAACCACAACCACTGAGGTTCATGACTAGAAAGTCACTTACATGGCATATCCACGTGAGGGGCGAGTCACCGGCCTTTGGCGTGTGATGCCAACGTATCGCCCTCGCGAGTTCGTCTGGCAAGGACCAAGATTTTGCCAGTGCGGCGCCAACCTCGGCGTGATCGCAGCCAAGCAGTGATCGCTCCACTCCTGTGAAGCATTGCCCATCGCTTTCGCTGGCTTCAATCGCGCCATCAAGATCCATGGCGAGTTCACGACCCAAGATGCGTTTGCCCACGTCGAGAAGCAAGCCGGCTGTATATGCCACTGCGGGCTCGGCAAGACCTGTTCGCGTAGCGAGCATTTCTGCGGCGACAGCGGTTCGCAGCGATTGCAGCCAAAGGCCTCCATTGACCATTCCATACCCTTCGACCTCGGGGACTTGCATGCAGCGAGCGCTCGCCCGCATTGCGATTCGCGAGAGTTCGAACTCCCCAAGCAGTGAGAGAGCCGTCGACAGATCGGGAACCTTGCGCGAGGAATACCAGGAGGAATTTGCATGGCTGAGGATGTCTCCAGCAAACGCGGCATCGGTTCGCAAGACGCGCTCGACATCACTTCTGGAGTGGTCGGGGTCTGCGAGTAGGCGCAAGAGGTTGGCAACAACAAGTGGTGGGGCCACGACTGTTGCTCCAAACTCGACTACGAGTTCTTCTGCTCTACTCAAAGTACTACCTCCGGGCGTCCAGGGCTCGCAATCGTGACCAACCCAGTTTGGGAATCCACACTCATGGTTCGCGGTTGAGTGCCGCCAACGGCCTCTCCTTGGACCAGGAGGCCCGCTTTCCCAATCGCCTTGCGAACCGCAAGGACGTTGCGCTGCCCAACTTGCAGGGTCGCACTGCTCTTAAGCATAGAAGCGCCCCCTGCGAGTCGAAATCGGGACGTTTGCGGATCGGCCCCAAGGCGCCGCATCGCGAGCAAGAGAGCTGGAATCCCCGTGTCAGCATAGGTCGCTGGCCGAAGCACAGCGCGCTCGGCATCGGCATCACTGTGCGGAAGGAGTACATGAAGCAAGCCCGCCACACGTGCTCGCTCGTCGTACCCAACCACACCCACACAAGAGCCAAGCGCATAGGTAATGAGTCGTCCCGCTTTAGATACAGCAGCGAGATCTGAGATTCCCACAACCGTCATGGATGCTTGTGTTGAAAGGTACAATGGTGGGCGCTTACGCTGAGTAATCCTCGATGTCGCTTCGGGTCCAGGCGTAGGCGCGTGTTCCGGCGAACATGCTTGTTCGCGCGGTGTCTCGCCTGGTTTGACGCGACGGGGACGGCGGGCGTCCAGCATGATTCGCAACTTGCTCACTCGGATCTAATCCCCAAGGAGGGGTTCCTTAACCGTATCGGCCGAAGCACGACTCATCTTGATGGCGTACCGGCGGCTCAGACGATCACAATCCACATCCATCGCAATTTTCGCTCAAGACCAGGCTCAATGCGCCGATCTAAGCCCTGTACGCATGTCCCCCGCAATGGCCACAGCAAGACGTTCCCCGGCAACCGCCCGAAGAATCATCGCCGTTGGGGGCGGTAAAGGTGGCGTCGGCAAGAGCGTTCTCTCGGCGAACATCGCCGTGGCATTTGCCGAGCGCGGTCAGCAGGTTGTACTTATTGATGCCGATCTAGGCATGGCCAACGCCCACACGCTTTTTAGTATCGATAGGCCGGGCAAAGGGCTTGGCGCGGTTTTGGACAAAGAAGTATCCGACGTTGGCGAGACGCGAGTAGCGACCGGGGTTCCAAATCTAACGCTCATTCCTGGCACGTCTGCGTCGCCGGGAACAGCCAACATCAACCACGGGCAGAAGCAAAAACTCCTACGACAAATTCGCAATCTCGATGTCGACCTTGTGGTGATTGACTGCGGCGCTGGCGCTGCCTACAACACCTTGGACTTCTACATCCTCGCCGACACCCGCTTGGTTGTGGTGACGCCGCAAATCACCTCGATTCAAAATGCCTATGGCTTTATAAAGGGCGCGGTGCATCGAGTGCTAATTCAATGTGCAGGAAGCCCTGCCCGCAAAAAACACGTCACAGCCGAGTTGGCGAATGCCCGCGGCGTCGCACAGCTTCCGGCTGTCGTTCGGCGCATTGCGCAGACCGATCCAGAGCTCGCTGCTGCGATGCACTCGCAGTTGCAATACTTTGGCGCGCGTGTTGTTGGCAACTACATCTACGAGCCAAGAGAAGAGGTCGTCGTGCAAACGATGGGACGTCTCTGCCGAGATTTCTTGGGAATTCAGGCAACAACCCTTGGAACCATTCCCGCGTCCAAACACATGCACGCATCCGTAAATGCGCGCGTCCCGCTTTTAAACCGCCATGGCAGCGAGCCACTTGCAGTCATGGTTCGCCAAGTCGCCGCGCTATTGGCAAACGAAGATGTCGACCACATTCGCGAAGGCCGCATTGCGCTGCCAAAGATTCAGCAGCCGCAACCCAGCGCGCTCATTCCTCACCCGCTGGTTCACTGATAGCCCTAGGGCATCGTCGTGACAACCCAGTTGTATGCGCCGTCGGCTGGCGCGCCTCCACCCGGAAACAGCGCGTAGAGCCCGATAAAGAGCGCTGTGATGCCAAGTCCAAGGAGCGCCGACTTACGGTGCTCACGACCGGGATACGCGCACCAAATCGAGAGCCCACCGATAAGTAGGAAGTACGGCACCAAACTTGCGAAGCCACGGAAGCCGACAAGCCATCCAGCATTGTAGGCTGCATGCCCATCACCAATGAGTCGAAAGACGAGTTCGTAAAGCGGATTTGCGAACTTTTCTGGGAAGTGCGGAAAGATGGCATTGGAGACTGCGTAGACGACAACGCCAACTCCGATAAGCCCAACAACAATCCCTCGGGCCACCCACCTGCGTTCTGCCCAGGTTACGGCCACACCGATGGGAACCAAGAGAAAGGGCAGCATCGCTGTGATGTAGCGCGGCCCAAGTTGCCAGCCTCCACGCCAGAAGTTGATGCTCGAGATGAAGGCCAGGTAGATAACCGCGACAGAGAGGGTGATTCCGAAGTGCCACCAGCGGCCGCGCTTCGCCATTAGAAACCAGCCGGGGATTGCCAAAAGCAGCATCGGGCAGAAGATCAGCAAACCGTTATCGGCGGAAATTGTTGAACCCGCGAGCGCTTCCAGACGCAGCTTGTCCATCCCCAAAAACCCTTGTTGATGAAAGTGCGCAAACGACTCGGATGCTTCGTAGCCTGTGCGGAACGGGCCACCAAAGGCCGCTGCGTGGTAGTAGAGCAGTAGCGCAATGGGCGCGATGGCGCCGCCGATTGCAAAGGCCAACCCGGCCACTTGCGTTCGATCTTTGATGGCAAGGTGATAGATAAGGAAAACGGCCAGCGGAACGCCGGCAAAAGCCGCTTGATAGTCGACCAATGGCGCGCATCCCGCGAGCAGACCAACCGCCCACAACCAACGCCTGTCGAGCCCTTCTTCGAGTACCCATGTCGCCACGATGTACGCCGAGACAATGCACACGGCTGCCAGCTGATGCGCGATAAAGAGCGACGAGTAGGTGAACGCCATCGTTCCCAAGGCGTAGGACAAAAGCAGCAAGCGCCTCGTCTTTGGAGCGGGGGCAAATCTTCGGAGAAATTTCCAAAGAAGCGTTAAGCACAAGAGTGTTGGAATGATGCCCGTTGCAAAGCGAAAGGCCCAAGTCATCTCGGCTAACGTTGGCTCACCGTCGGTTAAGCCCTTTGCGGCCTTGAGCGCAAAATACGCAGGAACCGCCAGCATCGACGAGCCCGGAGCCTTATTCGAATACAGATGCCCTTTGGACGGTGACATGTCGACGGTCTGCCCCCAGCGCTTGGCGCCGCTATCGATAGCGAAACTGCCCTCATCCACCATGGCCATCGTTAGGTAAATGCGAGGCAACTCATTGGCGCTCCGCATTCCCGGAAAGTAGGGGAAACAGTAGAGGTAGGCGACAGCAATTAGGCCACCAAAGAGAAAGCGCTTGGCTCGGGTCTGCACGACGGGCCCAGCGTAGCCGGTTCCCGCCTGCTTAGTTGTGGCTTTGGGACAGTTTTGCAACCGGGAGCAATTCGCAAAACGAAAGGATTGAGCCTACTTGCCCGCCTGTGCTACCAAGGGCCCCGCATGCTCTTGTCCATCCTGATCCCCGCCTATGGCGAAGAGAAGACGATCGGCGAGGTGCTCCGTCTCGTAGCGGCCATCGCAACCGAGCCCCTTGGGTTCGATAAAGAAATCATTGTCTGTGACGACGGTTCTGACGACGGCACTGCGGCCGAAGTTGAGAAGGCCGCACAGCAAGACTCGCGCATCCGCCTGGTGAAACATCCAGTGAATCGAGGCAAAGGCGCTGCCATTCGCACCGCACTCGCCGAAGCCAAGGGCGATTACTGCTTGGTTCAAGATGCCGATCTTGAGTACGACGTCGACGACTACCCTGCTCTTCTTGGGGAAATCGCCAAGGGCGCCGACGTCGTCTACGGCTCGCGCTTTCTACAGAAGAAGTGGCCAGAAGGCATGCAGCTGCCCAATTTCGTGGCAAATCGCCTTCTCACCACCGCCGCAAACCTACTCTACGGGCTCGACATCACCGACGAGGCGACATGCTTCAAGGTCTTTAAAACCGATCTACTTCGCTCCTTCGACCTCGAATGCGAGGGTTTCGAGTTTTGTCCTGAAGTGACAGCGAAGATCGGTAAGCGCAACATCAAGATTCACGAGGTTCCAATTCGCTACACCGCCCGCGATCTCGCCGACGGAAAGAAGATTCACTGGACCGATGGCTTTGAGGCAATTTGGGAGCTTCTGCGCCAAAAGAGGAAGTAGTGGCCTCCGAGACTCGAAGTTCTGACGCGCCAAAGGCCTTGGGCGCAGCGATTTGGTTCGACACAAAGAACGCGGCGATTGCCACGCTCTTGGGATTGGCTGCGGTTGCCTTAGTCGACTTTGTGGCGACGCTTTGGGTAGCTCCTGGGCCCCTGCGCTTTGGGACAATTCTTCGCTACGTCTTTCTAGAGCTAAGCCTCTGTGCGCTCTTGGGCGTTATTGCCTTGCCACTCATGGTTGGCGCAAGTGTCACCGCTCGCTGTGCTCATCGCTGGTTCGCAACCGGTGATGCTTGGCATGGGCTCTTTGGCCCAACCCCACAGTCTACAGAGGGCAGCAAGGTCGCGTCCTGGCTGTGGAGCGTATGCATTTGTGGTGGCCTCTATCTTGGTGCTTCCACACTTATGTCACTGCGACTGGGTGCCATGTTCAAAGAGCCGCAACTGACGGCCCTCGTGCTGGCCTTCGCGCAACTCGTGGTCGTTTTGGTTCTTTTCTCTCTGGCCATGGCCATCGCACTTGGAGTTCAGCGACTCGCTCGCCTTCTGCCAAAGAACGCCGGCACTCTCAATCCATTCTCCTCGGTTCCTGCCGCAGCCATCCTCTTGGTCGTCGTGGCGTGGCCTGTGGTCGTGCTCGTTCTGCGGGCCCTGCCGCAGCTCGCTCCGCTTGTGCCATGGCGACACATGCTCTCGCTTGGCAGCTTTGCTCTCGGAGTGTGGGGCGCTGGCCAGCTTCTCGAACGCCGCGGGCGCCTGTGGCCTCAAAACGGCAAGCGCAGGCTTATCGCCGTTGCAGTCTCGGCCTTCCTGGTCGCGACTCTCATTCCGATAACGCTCGTTAAACTCGGCGCCGATCAAGACACAAAGGCGCTGGCAATCTCGTCATCGCCAACCTTGGCAACCGCCATGAACCTCGTGCGCCGCGCCAACGACTTTGATGGCGATGGCTTTGGATCGCTCTTAGGCGAGAACGATTGCGACGCCTTTAACAACAAGGTGCACCCACTTGCACGCGACATTCCCGACAACGGCGTTGACGAGAATTGCGATGGCCGAGACTTTAAGCTTGGACGCCTACCCTCCTACAAGAGCGGCGAGAAAATGCCTGTTCCCGAGGCGTACCAGGATGACTGGAACGTTCTCCTCATTACCGTCGATACCGTTCGCTTCGATCACACAAGCTTTGGCGGCTACGAGCGCGACACAACGCCGAGGCTCGCCGAGTTTGTAAAGCGCTCGGCAAACTTCACCTTCGCGAACGCGCCATCGGCGGGGACCATGGCTTCAATTCCCGCCATCCTCACATCCAAGTTCTTTCACTCGGGAATCGCCTTGGACGAGGACATTCCCCGAGGCTCGCCCCCAAAGCTAAAGCCAAGCAACACACTGCTGCACGAGCTCTTTAAGTCCAAAGGATATCGCACCGGCGCAATTCTCTCCCACGAGTACTTCAACGATTGGGGCATGGATCAGGGTGTCGACGATTACGACAACACCGTGGGCAAAAAACGCGACCCCTACGGCGTGACGTCGCAGAAACTTACCGACCGGAGCATTGCCTGGATTGGCAAGCAGGGCAGCAAGAAGTGGTTTTTGTGGACCCACTACATCGACCCGCATGGCCGCTATGTAAGCCACCCAGGCGAGACAAGCTATGGCGAAAGCGAGATGGACCTCTATGATGGTGAGCTGCACTTCACCGATAAGCACCTAGGGAATCTTCTCGACTATGTCGCCCGAAGCCAGGCTGGGCAAAAGACAATCGTCGTGATTACCAGCGACCATGGAGACGCCTTTGGTGAGCATGGCTACATCAACCACGCTCAGGACTTGCATCGCGAAATCCTCCACGTCCCGCTGATCTTCTACGTACCCAATATCGAGCCGCGAAGCATTTCTGGCGCGGTTTCGCCAATCGATATCTTTCCAACCTTCGCCGACTTGATTGGCTACGACATCAGCTCTCTTGGCGTCGAGGGCGAGAGCTTGGTGCCCCAGCTCTTCTATGGAAAGGATGCCGAGGATCGGGTGGTATTTGCCGAGACGAACTACCCCAAACCTCTTCGTGCCGCCGTCAACAGTCGCTACAAGCTCATCCTCGACCTAAAGAACAATGTCTCAAGGCTTTGGGATCTAAAGAAAGATCCACTTGAGAAGAAGAACGTCTGGACCACAGATAAGAAGGGCTACAAAGAGATGCGTGGCTACTTAAATGAGTGGCTCGAACGGGTTGTCTACTCGCGAGATGCCGAGAGCAATCAGGCGATTGCGAAACTCGCCGATCACTTGGTGCGCGAACGAGATGCTGCCGCAACCATCGTCAACGATGTTTCCGTCGCAGGCGGTGCAATTGCGATCGATAGCTTTAGCGTCGATACGACAAAAGCCATCGCAAGCAAGCCGTTGGAAGTTCAAGTGTACTTTCGCGTCGCCAAGGCAGGCGCCCCCGATATGAAAATTCAAGTCGAGCTTTGGCCAGCAACCGGGCCAAACAAGACACGTCCAGCAAAGAGCCGTCTAGGTCTCACCGGCGGCGGTATGTTCCCGTCTGGCCGCTGGCACGAAGGAGAGCTTGTGCGCGACCGAATGAAGGTATCGCTTCCCACTGCTTGGAAAAAAGAGACGGGGCCAACCAAGATTATGGTCGGCCTGCGCTTTGCGCCCGATGGCAAGGCCGGCTCCAGCAAGGAGCCCATTGCGCTAAGCGGCCCGCTTCGAGAAGGCAGTGACGACCTTCTCGTCATTGGTGAGTTTACGATGCCTGCGCCGATTGTCGACGAGCCTAAGCCCGCTCCGCAACCAGCCGACGCCAAGAAGCAAAAGGTAAGCCCCGCAAAACTCGTTCCGTCAAAAGCTGGGCGAGCAATTCCGGGCAAGGTCAAAACCATTTCAAAGCCTAGGTAAACTTCTGGCCACACACGCCAAAGGTAAAGATGCGACTCGAGCCCTTTTAAAGGCTCCACGCATTGCCTGGCCCACCATCATTCTCTGGCTGTGCCTATCTGGCGTCTGGCTAACATCATTTCTCCTCGCACTTCGCGGCACCCTTCCCATCGCCCTGTGCACCGCTCTCTCCACGCTCTGCGCGTTTTGGATCTTCACGCCAATTCACGAGGCCAGCCACAACCTCATTGCTCGGCGTCAGGGGCTAAACCTGTTCGTTGGCCACGCCGGTGCCGTGATTCTTATGTGCCCGTTCTTGGCATTTCGCTATGCGCATCTCGAGCACCATCGACACACAAACGACCCACTTGGCGACCCTGACCACTACTCGGGTCGCGGCCCAACGTGGCTCTTGCCGCTGCGATGGCTAACGATTGACGCCTACTACTACCGCTGGATGGGAGACCGAAAAGATGGTGGTGCGGCGTTCTTGCTTGGCATTGTGGCGGTTGCCTGCGGTCTTTCCGCAACGGGCGCTGGCATGGAAGTTCTTCTTTGCTGGCTACTCCCTGCCCGCCTCGCCATGGGGCTTATCGCATCTAGCTTTAGCTATTTCCCCCACGCGCCACACGAAGTTACTGCCAAAGAAGATAGGTTTCGCGCCAGCAACATCATGCTCTATCCGGGCCTAACGATTGCGCTGCTGTATCAGAACTATCACCTGATTCATCATCTCTATCCGGGGGTTCCCTTCTACCGCTACGCCAGAATTTTTCGGAGCAAGCGCAGCGAGCTTATCCAGCGCGGAGCACCAATCTTCCCACGTGCCGACTCGTAGCATCCGCCGAGTTCGATGCTAAACTCGGCTTCGCATGGATGAGGTGGAGACCCGAGAGCAAAAGCTTCTGCGCGTGCTGTACCACCTCGCTCGCGTGGAGATTGCGCAGATGTCGACAGGCTTCGTGGCAACGTCTGGCAAAGCCCAGATCGTAAAGCCGCTTCAAAGCCCTTTAACGAAGCGAGAGTGCATTGCCTACCAGCTCTCGATTTTCTACAGGCCGACATCCCAGGCGTACAATTGGCTGCAAATCCCCGACATTTACCAGTGTTCAGACTTCTTCTTAGGCGATGATACCGGCGAGGCTAGAGTCGTTGGGAGCCGCGCTGAAGTAGCGCTTGTTCACCCGCAAAATATTCAAACCTACCATCAGCCAATCGATCTGCGACACATTCTCTCGCCGCTTGGATATCACCAGGAGGCCGCGGCTGCTTGGTCCGTGCACGAATGTGTACTGCTTGATGGCGACGAGACGTTCGTTGCGGGCGTGGCCTCACGTGAGCCCGTGCCCGGCACACAAGGCGGCTACCGGGATACGCCGCAATCTAGATCAGTACTTCAGTGCCAAGATGGGCTGCCTCTCGCAGTCTCAAACAATCGGGTTGTTCGAACAACATCCCCAGAGAATGTCTCACCACACACGCTGTGAGCTAGTGCGAGGTGACTCCGCACGTCCTGCTAAACCTCTTTGGGTGCCAAGATCTCGCGCTGTACGGAATTGCGTATCACCAGGGCGTAGAGAACGCCAAAGACGAACCCTCCGATATGCGCAAAACAGGCGACGCCTGCCTCTTTAGGTAAACCATCAGCATCTGCAGACCAACCCATAAACCCAGATACACACCGTGCTTGGCTTCACGCGGAAGATTGCGATCATCGCCCAGACCTTCACCCTAGGAAAAAGTACGAGATACGCTCCCATGAGTCCCGATATCGCGCCAGAGGCGCCTAGCAGCGGAACCTCGGATCCCCATTCCGATGCGAGGTGTGCGAGATTGCCGGCGATAAGCGCCCCCATATAGAGCAGGATGAAGTGCTTTTTGCGCAACTGGTCTTCTACGTTGTCGCCAAAGATCCAGAGCATCCACATGTTGCCCAAGAGGTGCATCCAACTGCCGTGCAAAAAACCTGCAGTTACAACCGTCCACAGGTTCGCTCCCACTTCAATGTCGGCCGGCACCATAAGCAGCTGCCGATAGTTTTCAATAACAAAGCTCTCGTACTGGGTTTGCCACAGAAAAACTCCGAGCACTGCAGCCAGCAATGTGTAGACAAGCCATGGTCTATGGCGAACGGGGTTCCAAACCTCTAACGGAAATTGCGTGAGCAGCTGAAAGATGTAGGACTTGATCGTGCCCTTGCGCGAGGTCATTGCCTCGGCGTGCACGGCGGAGTCATTCATTAGGTCTCGAAGATGCGTAGCTTCATCCCTATCGAACCACAGGCTGTGGCATTTGCCGCACTCGTCAATTTCGAGGGCGGTTGCATCGAGCGCTAGGTGATACGCATGCATCTGCTCGTTGCAGCGCGGCAGCGGAGGTCGGAAGCCACGGGCTGCTTGGTGACGTAGTCTTGCAGTGGTCGAGTTCTTCACCTTCGTGAGTGAAGGGCGTGAGCGGGAACGTGCAACGGGAGCAAGAGCGCATGCGGCACGAAGGCTACCACGCGCAGATTCGATTCAAATCGTGAAGGCTGTGCGCAAGCGCTTGGCTGGGTTGTGCTTGTGCTTGGTTGGGTTGTGCTTGGCTGGTTTGGCGCTGGGGCGCTGGTCCAAACGCAAAAACGCGCTCCCTCAAATGTTTGGGGGAGCGCGCGAATTGAGGGGTTGGCTTAGATTTTGGTGAGCGCGGCTTTGGCGTAGCCGCGGTTCATTTCGGCGATGACCGTTGCTTTGATGTCTTTTGGACACGCAGCTTCGCACTCGAGATGGTTGGAGCAGTTGCCGAATCCGGCGCCGTCCATTGCATCGACCATGGCGATTGTGCGCTGAGCACGCTCGGGCTGGCCTTGTGGCAGCGTATTCATGTGCGAGAGCTTGGCTGCCGTAAAGAGCATGGCCGAGCTGTTTGGACATGCGGCAACGCAGGCGCCGCAACCAATGCAAGCAGCCGCGTCCATCGCCTTATCCGATAGCTCTTTGCCAATCTGAATGGCGTTGGCATCGGGTGCAGAACCGCAGTTGGTGCTGATGTAACCGCCAGCCTGGACGATGTCGTCAAAGGCTTTGCGATCGACCATGAGGTCTTGCATGACCGGGAAGGCCCGTGCACGCCATGGCTCGATGTAGATGACATCGCCATCGTTGAACGTCCGCATGTGCAACTGACAGGCTGTCGTTGCCTTTAGAGGCCCGTGAGGACGGCCGTTGATAACCATCGAGCAGGTACCGCAGATACCTTCGCGACAATCACTGTCAAAGGCGATTGGCGCTTTGCCTTTTTCCGTTAGGCGCTCGTTTACAACATCGAGCAACTCAAGAAAGGACATGTGCTCAGAGATATTCTTACACTCGTCCGTGTACTTCTCAAAGCCGCCCTTGTCGTTCGAGTCCTTCTGGCGCCACACATAGAGAGTTAGATTCATCGTTTTATCGCTCATCAGTTCACTCCTACTTGTAGCTTCGGCTAGAGAATTTAACGTGCTCGAAGGTCATCTGCTCTTCGTGGCGGGCTGGCGTTTTGTCGTCGCCTTTGTATTCCCAAACGGCCGCGTGCGAGAATTTCTCGTCGACGCGCTGAGCCTCGCCCTCCTCCGATTGGTGTTCCTCACGGAAGTGACCACCGCAGGATTCGTCGCGCTCAAGAGCATCGCGACACATAAGCTCGCCAAACTCGAGGAAGTCGGCCACGCGGCCAGCCTTCTCGAGGCTTTGATTCATGTTGGCGCCAGTGCCAGGAACGTTTGCATCGGCCCAGAACTCCTCGCGAAGCGCAGGAATCAGCTCGAGAGCCTTCTTAAGACCAGACTCGTTGCGAGCCATACCGCAGTGCTCCCACATAATGAGACCAAGTTCGCGGTGGAAGGAATCGACAGACCGTGAGCCGTCCAATGCCGAGAGCTTCTCGATACGCCCTTTGGCGCTCGTCTCAGCATCTTTAAAGACCGCGTGATCCGTTGAGAGTTTCTCTGGCTTCTCCGACCCTAGGTAGTTGCCCAAGGTGTAGGGAACAACAAAGTAGCCATCGGCAAGACCCTGCATTAGCGCCGAAGCGCCAAGGCGGTTTGCGCCGTGATCCGAGAAGTTTGCTTCGCCAAGAACGAAGAGACCTGGCACCGTGCTCTGAAGGTTGTAGTCAACCCAAAGCCCACCCATGGTGTAGTGCACCGCTGGGTAGATGCGCATTGGCGTTGTGTACGGATCATCACCGGTGATGCGCTGGTACATGTCAAAGAGGTTGCCGTAGCGATCTTGTACAAGCTCTTTGCCAAGGCGTTTAATTGCATCGGCAAAGTCGAGGTAGACGCCAAAGCCGCTTGGACCGACGCCCTTGCCCTCGTCACACATAAGCTTTGCATTGCGCGAAGCCACATCGCGTGGAACCAAGTTGCCAAAGGCTGGGTACTTGCGCTCGAGGTAGTAATCGCGGTCGGCCTCGGCAATTTGCTCGGGCTTCTTCTTACAGTCCTCTTTGTTCTTTGGAACCCAGATACGACCATCGTTGCGCAGCGACTCACTCATAAGAGTGAGCTTGCTTTGGTAGTCGCCACTTACAGGAATGCAGGTGGGATGGATTTGCGTGTAACAAGGGTTCGCAAAGCCTGCGCCCTTCTTGTACGCGCGGTAGGCAGCAGTCACGTTGCAACCCATCGCGTTTGTCGAGAGGTAGAAGGTGTTGCCGTAGCCGCCGGTTGCCATAAGCACCGAGTGGCCCGAGTGGCTCTCGATTTTGCCGCTCACCATGTCGCGAGTAACAATGCCGACAGCGCGACCTTCGTGGGTCACCATCTCCATCATCTCGTGACGGGTAAACATGGTGACTTTGCCGGCTTTGATTTGCCGAGAAAGGCCCGAGTAGACACCCAGCAAGAGCTGCTGGCCGGTTTGCCCGCGAGCGTAGAAGGTACGAGAGACCTGAGCGCCACCGAACGATCGGTTGGCCAGAGTTCCGCCGTACTCGCGTGCGAAGGGAACGCCCATCGCCGTTGCTTGATCGATGATGTTCCGGCTCACTTGCGAGAGGCGGTAGACGTTGGCTTCGCGCGAGCGGTAATCGCCGCCCTTCACCGTGTCGTAGAAAAGGCGGTAGACGCTATCGCCGTCGCCTTGGTAGTTCTTAGCAGCGTTGATGCCACCCTGCGCAGCAATCGAGTGCGCGCGACGAGGGCTATCTTGGTAGCAGAAGCAAGCGACGTTGTAGCCAAGCTCAGCCAAGGTTGCAGCAGCAGAGCCGCCAGCGAGTCCAGAGCCGACAACGATGATGTCGAACTTGCGCTTGTTGGCTGGGTTCACCAGCTTGTAGCCAAATTTGGCGTTCTCCCATTTATCAGCAATGGGGCCTTCGGGAATCTTTGCGTCGAGGATCATACTGTTGCCTTCACCCATCCCGCGAGGACCGCGATTGGCATAGAGCAGTTGCCAATGAGTACTAGAGTGGCAATGGCAGGGCCTGCCATTTTAATCATGCCGTTGTACTTGGGATGGTTAAGTCCCAAGCTTTGGAAGAGACTGGTCACGCCGTGGCTCAAGTGGAGGCAGAGAGCGAGCATCGCGACGATGTAGGCCGACGAGACGATGACGTTTTGAAAGCCGAGGACCGTCATGTTGTAGACATCGTGACGACCGTATTGATCGAGGCGATTGTAGTTCTCTGCGAACTCGCCACCACCACCGCCAAGGGTGAGTTGAACAAGGTGGAAGCCAATGAAGAGCACGACAATAATGCCGCCCCACTTCATCGTACGAGATGCGAACGAGCTCTTATCGCTCTTCACCATCTTGTACTTCACAGGGCGAGCTGCGCTGTTCATCATGACCAGTCGTACAGCGCTAATGATGTGCACAAGCACCGCGAGAATCAGCCCGCCGCGGGCAATCCATAACAGGCCACCGAGGCTCTTAAGCTGAACGGCGTAGGCATTGACTGCCGCCTGTCCTGAGAACATCTGCAGGTTGCCCAGCATATGGATCAATACGAAGCCGATAAGCATCAGGCCAGAGATGGCCATCAAGTGTTTGGCGCCAATAGAAGATTTTATGTATTTGCCGAACCAGCTCATGGTTCCTCCTCGTGGAATCTGCTTGCTGGCGAAGCATCGCAAGACACGATGCAAAGCAGCGAAACATTTGAGTACTCGCCATTTAGCAGTCTGTGCGGATTGCGGTCAACTTCGCGCACCTGGGATCGGCGGGGAATGCATGGCGAGATCCGAATCCGCCTCACTAAAGATGGCTTCGCCGATGCCCAGTCCTGCATTCGGCATGGCGACGCCATTGTGACGGGCAAGGTTCGCGACAACGATGCCACCGAGATCTCTGGATTGGCCATGAGTAGGCGCAATCCAGGGCTGCGATGGGATGGATGGCAATATCGACCAGAGCACCATCGAGATCTTTCGATTTGAGTACGATGACGACGATCCGCACGATGCCGAGGCGATCATGGTCGACCCGCGCACTGGCGACATCTTTATCGTCACAAAGCACCGGACCACAGGAGGCCCTGGCCTTTGCCACAGATGGTCGCGGCTACTACCTCACCCCCGAAGGCCGAAACGAAGACATTTCCTTTGTTGCCCAGCGGCAAGCCTGCGCCGAGTACGACAATCCGGAGTCGCGCCAAAACGTTGTTTCGCCCTTCATAGAAGAAGTCTCGGGCATCGCACTTTCGGCTCGCAACGCGAATGTATTGTGGGCCATCAACGATTCGGAGAAAGGGACTAGCAGAACTATTCTTACGTCGCTTTCCACAGAGCTCTTTGTCGATCCGATTGCTGGCGATCTCTACATCATCAGTCGGAAACGCCAAAGCAACACCGAGACAAACGTCTATCGAGCAATCGAGCAACCGCGCCTTTCGACACCGACGAGAAGATTGCGCTCAAGAAGGTGCTCGGCGAAGACGATCACGCCGACGTAGCACAGACGATTGTTGGCGCGGATATTCGGGCCGATGGCCTGCAAATCGCCTTGCTGCGCAGAGATGGCTTCCCGCTACTTTTTGAACGCCATCCCGATGGCCTCACCTTCGAGGCATTTTTGTACCGAAGCTGTCGCGCCATTGGCGCACATGGAAAGCACGATGCCATTGCCCTCGATGCGAGTGGCGGTTTTTTTAGCTTGGCGAAGGCGCAAACCCTACCCTCTTTTACAACCGTCCAGTTCAGTCGCGTCATTCGCTTGGAGTTTTGGTGGTAACGCGCCGAGAAGTCGGCAACCACCAAGATAAGAAGAATTCGGATTGTTGACGCAATCGAAGAGGCCGCCTATCTTGCGCGCGTGTTTGCCAACCGCCTTGTCATCGGCGTCTTTTCTCTAGCATTTCTCGTGGTCTCTTCTGTGGTTTCGACAGCACAAGCAGGTGCTCCCACGCATGCAGCTACACAGCCCCGGTGGGAGTGCGATCGGGTCGACGGCTTGGCCGAAGGCGAAGCCCTTCTTCGCTATCCCGACGGATCCGTCATGGTTCGCGGAACGTTTCGTCGGGGCGTTAAGCACGGCGTGTTCTTCTTCTACGAGCGCGACGGCAGCCTTGTGGAGCGCGCACTGTTCGTTGAAGGAAAGCAAGAGTGGCACTCCACTGACACAAGCGGCAACGAGCCGGCGCCAATGCACAAACTCACAACGATGGCACCAACCCACCCCAAAGGCGCAGTCACGGCCCCTCCCACAACCCGTTTTCAGCAAGTCATTCCGTTCTCTGGGCTCGATCGGCTATCGAGCCGAATGGGCGTTGCGATTGGAACATCGACTGAGTCCGGTGAGCTTGCTGGCCGCCGCATCGTTCTTTATAAACAAGGTAAAAGGAAAATTCGGTGTGCACTCCTCGTTAGCACTCACGACAACAACAGCCGAGGCCGACGAAGCCCACGCTGGCAAGTTCTTCTTAGAGCAGCTCAGCATGGCGGCTACAGGAAGCTACAGAGTCATCAACAAGCCCAAGCATCTCGGCTTTATTCGCGCCGGCGTCATCAAGTCCATCGATGTCGATCCTGCAGATGACACGCCTGTGCGAGGTGTGAGTGCGGGGCAGCGACCTGCAGATTTCGCCGCCAACTTGCGACGTGCCTTGGTTGGTAGAATTAGTGCGAATCATTTCTATATGCGGCCCAATTTCATCTCGCAAATTGATGTTGGTGTGGACATCGCAAATCACGAATCGACCGATGATGGAGCAGCACGCACCGATGCCATTATTCGCCTGAATGCAGGAATCGCCACAGGCACAAAGTCGTGGCAGTTCGCGCTGGAGACAGCAAACGCCATCAATGGTAGCGGCCCCTCGTACTACAGCGCCGGTGGGACGATCACGTATTACGCGGCCGGCACCTCGTGGACGAGCCTAAACTCGATGACCGATCACTATGGCGAGACGTCGCTCTTTCTAAGTGTCGGCGCCTGGCTTGGAAACTAAACCAAATGCACGCGAGTCAGCGCTGACTGCTCGCGCAGTTTAGTACCCTCCCGCCATGCACAAAACCGTTAAGGCATCCGCGCTTTGCGCGCCTATAGTTTGGTCTCTCCTTGCATGCAGCTCGTCTGCTCCTGCGCCTGCGACTCCTGTTGTAACCCCAGAGCCTGTGGAAGAAGCGCCAAGCGAGCCCATCGTTGCCTCCTTTACCATCGAGAGCACTGTCGTTGGCGATGTGCCAAGCGAAGCTACCGTTGCCGTCATCTGGATACTCATGAAAAGCGAATCGCTCTACAGCTTTGGTACAGGATCGCTAACCGACGCACGCTACGCAGCGACTCTTCCCGGCGCACAGCCACCAAGCCAAGCCATCAACGACCTATCCGAATTTGGTCTTGGTCGTTTCGCGATTGGCTTTCCCGTGCTCGTCGCTGAAGGCGATTGGTCGGAAGGTCCAGTGGAGATGGCAAAGCTCGACCTCCTTGGCCTCACTCCAAACCACGCGATCGTTTGGCGCGAAGGTGACTTTCCCGCCCAAGAAGATGGCAACGCCGAAGGCCCACAAAAAGACTTTTCGTGGCCTTCGAGTTTCGAAGAAGGAACGTTCCAGTGCGGAGAATGCGCAGAAGGCCCAGGCCACTTTGACATCTTCACACCGGTTGACTGCAGCTCGGTTGAGATCACGGTCGGCAGCCCCGCCGAACTCAAAACCTGCAACTGGACCTAAACGAGCGATCCCAGCTGGCCAAACTAGAAGTGCTTAACCAGCACCCGGCCGGCGCCAGCGCGGATTTCCAACTGCGCTGGCCGCACCGTTGTCTCGCTCTTGGCCACAGACCCGAAGTGGCCGCGCCACGGCCCGTCTTCGCCATCTTGCTCGGCGCCAAACTCTGGGCTGAGCAGTGCTTTGGCCGCATAGACTTTTAGGGACACAGGCGTTGCGCCGTGAAAGCGCACTTCAACATTTCCTTTGCGGCTCGCCACCCGATACTGGCCATTGAAGGTAGGTTCGACGACGAGTTCGATATCGCCAAAGACCGACTGCACGCGCATTGTATCAACCTTAAGGCCTTCGCCGTGAATGGTGCCGCGCACCAGGTTGGCCTGCAAGCGCTTGCCTCGAATCGCGTTAAGCGTGAGAGCGCCCTCGATGCCACTGGCTTCAAGCTCGCCCAACACCTCGGCAAACTCCTGCTCGCCCTTGCGCAAATCACTAACAATCACGCCCGAGACTTGCTTCACCTCGATGCGCCCGCGATCCACGAGCAGCTTCGCTCCGTTGTCGATGCCACTTACGCGAAGGTTGCCCTTCCAGAGCTCGGCTTCCACCATCGCCGAATGCGGTACTAGGACCACAAGATCGACGGCAATGCTACCCGCAGCGATGGGACGCGACTCGGGGCCGGCTTTAAGAGTTGTTCTAATTTGCACCCCGCCCTTTGCATCCGGTACAAGCGAGACAACCAGCCGCTCAAGCGTCTCTTTGTCAGCCGCCCGCTTAAAGCTCTGAATCGCAATACCGGGCTTATCGTGGCCGCGAACGGAGACGTCACCAAGGCGGTTATCAACTCGCACCGAGACGATGTCTACGCCCTCGGGCGCGTCAACGTCGACAGCATCTTGCTCAAAGACGCCGGATGGAGCTTGTGCGTGAGCCACCCTTGCCTCTCCTAAGGCAGCCAACGCAAGAGGTACAGCGAGCGCAATCGCCAGCAATCTACTCCGACTCATCGGGCGGCCTTCTCGCCGACTTCGCCGGGAACTTCGCCAGCCAACGCGGATTGGAGGAACGAAATCTCAGCGCGATAGTTCGCGTAGATTGGATCCCGCGAGGCAACCAAGACTGCGCCATCGGCCAATTCAAATCGCTGCTCGATTGCGCCCCTTCGAAAGCTGGCCAGCGCAGCATCCACGGCGGCCGCTTCGCGCTCAGTCCAGGTGGTTCGATCTTCTTCGAGCATTTCGCGCAGTTCGGCGATGGTCTGCTGATAGTTCGCATCGGCTTCGGAAACCGCCTGCGTGCGCTCGCCTGCTACGGTGACCTCTGCTTTGGCAGTGCGCACAGCTCCAGCATCGTGGGAACTCGTTGCCAGCTGAGCCTGTTCCGAGGCCGAGTTGCTGGTCTTTACCACCAAGATTGCGGCAGCAGCGGCGCACACAGAAACACCAACAACGCCCATCGCCAGGCGTCGTTCCGCCAGCCAGCGACGCCACGATGGCTCCTTGCTATCAGCAATTTCCTCTTCAGCAATTCTCTTACAGATTTGCTCCCAAACTCGGTCTGGCGGCTCGAGCGGTTCTAGGTTTGCCGCAAAATCAATAAAGGCAGACTCTTGCTCGAAGAGCACCTCACATGTTTGGCACTGCCGAAGGTGACCGCGCACTGCAGAGCTCTGCTCATCACTGAGTTCGCCGTCGAGGTATGCGCTCGACTTGCCCTGTGCTTCGTTGCATTGCAAAGCCGGTTACTCCTCAGTCCTTAATGTGGTTCCCAGAATTTCTCGCATGCGCATTCGCGCTTTGTGCAGCTGTGACTTGGACGTCCCAATACGACAGCCCAAGATCTTGGCACACTGCTCGTGGCTCTGTCCCTCGATATCGTGAAGCACCAGCACCGCTCGGTATCCTGCGGGCAGCGTTTGGAGTGCCTCGTGAAGCCGCTTGCTCAGCGCCGGATCGCGATTTGGGGGCGCGTCTGCTGGCTCGTGCTCCGAGAGCTCCTCGCACTCGGGGCGGCGCTTGCGCTTGCTTACGTGGCTGAGGGAGCAGTTGACCGCCAGCCGGTAAATCCATGTGGAGAGCTGGCTATCGCCTCGAAATTTCGCAAGCCCGCGAAAAATACGGACAAAGGCCTCCTGCACAACCTCTTCCGAATCCGAAGGCCCGACAATCCGCGTGACAAGCCCAAAAACTCGGCGTTTGTACCGGTGATAAAGCAACTCCATCGCCTTGCTCTCGCCCCGCCGACAGGCCTCAACAAGCTCCGTATCATCAGTCTCGATGGTGGATTCACGCCCACGCGATTTGGGGCCAACAATGGCCAGGGCCTTTAAGGACGACAGTGCTTCGGAAGTTCGGAGAGACATATACGCGGGCTACCTGGCGATGAGACCGAGAATGGGCCCGGGTCGTTGCCTAGAAGGCAGAGGTTTTCTCACATGCATTGCCCCGCTCGCCATCCCTGGCCTACAGTGGCGCCAAATGCCGGCCCTCTTGGTGATTTTCTTCACGCTTTCCGGAGCCACAAGCCTGATTTTACAGGTGGTTTGGGTGCGCCGTCTCATCGGCGTCTTTGGAGCGTCTTCGCTGGCAATTGCCACCGTCCTGGCAACGTTTATGGCCGGTCTGGCGATCGGCTCGTGGATTGGCGGGCGATGGGCCGATCGCCTCGTGCGCTCAAAGGCGCGCCCGCCGACCAACAATCCCTTCTTCTACTACGGAGCAGCCGAGGTCCTGGTCGGTGTCACTGCCCTCATTATTCTCCCGCTCATCGATCACTACGCCGGCGCCAATGCGTGGCTGTGGCAGCAGCTCGGCGGCACTCCATGGCTCCTGGCCTGTGCCCGCTTCTTTCTCACGGCAACCGTGCTCATCATCCCCACGACCGCGATGGGCGCAACCCTGCCCCTTCTCACCCGCCGCATTACTGCCGGGCAAGACGACCTCGATGCGCTTGGCAGGCGCCTTGGGCTGCTCTATGCCAGCAATACTCTCGGTGCCCTCTTTGGAGCGGCTGCCGCAGGGTTTTGGTTCATCCCGCTTTTCGGAGTTTCTCTTAGCAACCAAGTCGCTGCCGGTGCCGCCGTCACGGTTGGCATTCTCGCCATGCTGGTTGCGTGGCTGCGCCCGACGACAGCGCCAACCGAAGAAGAAGCGGAAGAACGCCCCGACGCAGAAAAGAACGTGAAAGCACAGAGCGGACGCCGGGCGGTGCTGTGGCTCTACGCGCTAAGCGGCGGCATCGCCATGTGTCTCGAAGTGCTCTGGAGCCGAACTCTCGCCATTGTAAACGGCTCCTCGGTCTACTCCTTCACCATCGTCCTTTGCACCTTCCTTGTCGGCATCTCTGCAGGCTCCGCCATCGCTGCCAGGCTTTGGGGGCAAACCCAGAGGCCTCTCCGAGTGCTAGCTGGGCTCTTCCTCTTTGCCGGCGCTGGCATTCTACTCTTTCAATATCTCGCCGACGAGTTGCCCGAAATGTTCTTAGCCCTTGTCGAGGGCACAAGCCTAAGTGTCGATACCGTCTTGGGCGCCCACGTCTTTCTAAGTGCCCTCATCATCGTGCCGACCGCGCTTGCAATGGGCGCTGTAATGCCCGTGGCAATCCGAGCCTACGTAGGTACGGTTGATGATGTTGGAACCGATGTTGGAAGGGCCTACGCGTCCAATACTCTCGGAGCTATCATCGGCAGCGTCGCTGGCGGTTTTCTCATCTTGCCCGGTCCAGGCCTTGAGCTTGGGGCTCGACTGGCCGCCCTTGCCATGCTCGCCATGGGTACTTGGGCGGCGTTACTCGACGAGCGCCGAGCCCGCATGCCCGTCATTGCTGCAGTACTCTCCCTAGGCGTTGTCCTATCCCCCGGTTGGAACCGCAGCGACTTCACAGCCGGATTGTTTCGCACCCACCAAGCGAGCCGCTACATTCGCGATGGCGGCCTCTTTCAACGCGATCTGGTCTACTACCGCGACGGCATCTCGACCACAGTCTCGGTAGAAAAACTCGCAGGAGGCTGGGTGCTGCGAAACAACGGCAAAGTCGAAGCGTCCAATCGCCACGATATGCCGACGCAGATTCTCGTTGGCTTAATGCCGGTGCTCTTTCACGGCGGCGAAGCCCAGGATGTCTTTCTCGTTGGATACGGCTCTGGTGTAACGGTCGGCTCGATTGCGATTGCTCCCATGGTCGCCCACGTCGATGTGGTCGAACTCGAACCCGCGGTCTACGAAGCTGCCGACAAATTCTTTGGTTCGTTTAACAACGAGCCGGATAAGAACCCAAAGGTGAGACGACTGCTCGGCGATGGGCGCAATGTGCTTCTCGCTGGCGGAAAGAGCTACGATGTAATCGTCTCCGAACCGTCCAATCCCTGGATTGCTGGGGTGGCGACCCTCTTCACCCGCGAGTTCTACCAACTTGCCAAAAAGCACTTAAAGCCCGATGGAGTGTTCTGCCAATGGGCGCAGCTCTACGAGCTTGGGCCGCGCAATGTGAAGATGATTTATCGGACATTTTCTGAGTCCTTCAAATACGTCTACGCCTTTACTCCTGGCGATGAAACAACCGACACCATCTTGCTGGGAAGCGATCGTCCTCTCACGATGAATCTCGCAGCACTGCGAGACGCAATGCAGAGTTCCGATGTCTTGCGGGCAGAACTCAAGCGCGGCGAGATTTCGGTGGCCGAAGACCTTGTGGCCAGCTTGCTCTTGGGCCCGAGCGAGGTTGCCTCGTTTACTGCAGGTGCTTCGATTAACACCGACGATAATGCCAAACTGGAGTACGCCGCCCCCCACGACTTGCTCGCATCGGCCAATACTGGCCACTTTGCGCGGATGGTCCGGGGTGACCGCTGGCCCTATGGATACCTAGAGCCGGTTCTCGAGGCTGTTCACGATGGCACGGTCGGGGCTGCAGAATTGCGCGTTGCTCGGTCGCTTATGACCTATGGACGCCTGCGGCGGGCTGCGCACTGGCTCGATAAAGCCGATGCACTTGGCGCGGATAGCCAGCATCTTCGGCGAGTCCTTGGCCTCGCCCAGCCCGCCGACTACCTCGACCCAGAATTCCCCATCACCGAAGGTGGCGCAACTCTTCCAAAGCCTGGCCCAGAACTTTTCGCACGCAATGGAGAGCGTGCCACGGAGAGGCTTGTCGAGGGCTATCAGCTCTTTGCCAAGGCGCGCTGGTCTGCTGGCTGGCAGGCACTGCGCAGCCTGCCCTCCCGGGTTGATACGCCAGCCGGGCGCGACATTGATCTCTTGATGGGCTACCTGGCTTACAAGGCCTTGGACTTGGACGAAGCGAGAAAGCTCTTCACCAAACTTGCCGAAGACCAAGAGTATCGCGAGTCTCGGCCCTCGGTTTCCTACTACTTGGGACGCGCACATTTTGGCCTGGGCCACTTTCGCGATGCCGTCGAATTCCTGGAGGACTTCGCTCGGCGATGGCCAGAAATGGCCGACAGATGCATTGCGAGCCGGCTCTAGCGATTTCGCGTCAAAGCGGTTGGAGCAGCGCTTCCTGCAGCTGCAGCGCACCACCAGTTAACCCAAGTTCCATTTCCCTCCAAGAGGGGTCGTGGTAAAGCGCCGCTACTATGAAATTTGGATTCAGTGTCGAATATCTTGAGTACTTGGCGAACGTGCACCTCGTCCCCTTCGGGATTCGGATCATTCTTGCCCTACTCGTCTTCTACATCGGCAAGAAGGTGGCGAAGGCCATCGTTGGCGCCGTCAACAAGATGACCGAAGGACGACTTGATGACTCACTCCGCAGATTCCTCTGCAGTGTTCTTCACGGACTCCTACTTGCCGTTGTCATTATCGCCGCGCTCGAGCGTTTGGGCGTACAGACAACTGCTGCCGTCGCCATCCTCGGTGCTGCCGGCCTCGCCATTGGTCTCTCGCTGCAAGGCACCTTGGGCAACTTCGCCGCTGGCGTCATGATCATCATGTTCCGTCCCTACAAGATTGGCGATTTCATCAACGCTGGTGGTCACATGGGCACAGTCGAAGGCATCGAAGTCTTTAACACGGTCCTTCTCACACCCGATAACCGCAAGATCATCATCCCGAATGGCCAGATTGCTGGTGGTGCCATTGAGAACTTTAGCGCGATGCCAACCCGTCGCATCGACATGGTCTTTGGCATTGGTTACGACGATGACATTAAGAAGGCAAAGAGCATTCTCGACGAGCTGATTGCGGCCGATGACCGCATCCTCAAAGATCCTGCGCCGGTCGTAGCCGTTGGCGAGCTTGCCGACTCTAGTGTGAACTTCGTTGTTCGCCCTTGGGTGAACAGGGCCGATTACTGGGCCGTAAAATGGGAGCTCACCGAAGCTGTCAAATTGCGCTTTGATCAAGAGGGCATTTCGATTCCCTACCCACAGCAAGACGTGCACATGCACAACGTGGCTGCATAACACAGCTCACTTGCGGCGATGCGAGCCCGTGCTCGCACTCGCAGCCCAAGCGCATCGCCATTGGCGGTGCGCTTTTTTCTTGGGCGCTCTTGGCGCCCCACAGAACGGTCTAGAACTGCGCTTCCGGAATGAGCAGGCTTTCTAACTTGCCTCGCTCCTCTTTGGTCGCGCCCTCGTTGTGGCGATTCGCCAAGTCCACCGCGTTCAGAATATTTCCAACGTAGAAAATCGAACCAGCGACGCCCGTTGTCGCAGAGGCGAAGTACAGCTCGTTTCGCGCAAGCTCGACGGTCGCAGAGAGAAAGAGGCCATTGAGCAAAAGCGACATGCCAGCGCCCTGCCACGAACCTGCGTATGCCTGGCCCATGCCCGGTAGGAGAGTACTTAAAATACCTGCGACCCAAGGGCTTTTGCTATCGGCGGACTCGATGCGTTTGTACCCCGTCGTAACAGCGTATTGCATTGCGCCAGATAACTCGGCGGCTCGCGAGCCCGGAGAGCGGCCATTGTGAATGCGCTGAAAAACGGCCACCCGCGATCCATCGCCTTTGCCGAGTTCGACGGGTTTGCCAAGGTCGCCTTTCACCATCACCCACGACGCCAACAAACGTGCGCGCTTTAAGTGTGGGCCGGGCGTTAGCGATATGGACTCGAGCAAGGCGTAGGCGCGTTCGTGCTCTTCGAGATGCGTAAGCGCCACAGCGTCTAAAATTTGCCAGGAGTCGGCGTCACCTGCACAGAGCAGCACCATTGTCTGCGCTAGGAGATGCGCATCCACATGGTGTCGATTGCGCATCAGCGCTTCGCCTCGTTCCAATGCGGGTGCGCAAACCCGGTCCTCGCCAAAGCGCGGCTCGTTCTCGGCAAAGACCACTGGCGCGAAATGCGCCGTTAGAAGCGTCACAAAGACGCTGGCCATAAGAGTTACTCGCATGGCGAATCACCTATCGGATCGAGCCAGCGCAGGTTTCCACCCATGCGGATCGGAGTGAGAAAGTTGGTGCTCGCAGAGCGCTCCAAAAAGAGCCTCGCTGCACTTCGGAAAACAGCTTGAAAGCCGCCACAACGCTTTACCAGGGCGTCAAAGAACGCCGAGTCATGCGGCACCATGCGGCACTGTGAATACATGCTCTTGGCGAGCAGATTCCGGTAGACAGAAGTAGAAATGGCCGCAGCGGGAACTTGAGACTGCCCACGCGTCCAGGACTGGTAGCGAACTTCCAACGGGCTCCCAGGAGCCCGTTGAAGATGCGTCGAAGAACAGCTTGCGAGTACGAATGCCCCCACAAACAGAAGCTTCACAATTGTCGGGCTCATTGCAGTTGGTTCGAGTTAAGCAAGCCCAATGCAACAACCCATGACATTTACTTTGAAGCGGAATATGGGGTCGGAGCTGGTGCAGGTGCTGGAGCTGGAGCTGGAGCTGGAGCTGGGTAACCGCCAGCTGGTGGGTAGCCAGCTGCAGGTGCTGGAGCTGGGTAACCAGGTTGTGGCTGCTGAGCGCCAGCTGCGGACATTTGGTAGAAGTGTTCTGGTTTGTAGTCCATGATCCAAAGGAACGGTACAAGAAGGAAGACGCCACCGATGCAGGCGCCAACTGAGAACTCTTCTGAACGAGAAATGCTTGCAACCGTTGGTGCATAGCCCGGGGCTTCGATGCGCACTCGTGTTGTCGATCCAACGATTTTGGTATCTGACATCGTGTACGGCGTGTTGCCTACGTACTCGCCATCAAGAAAGACTCGCGCACCTGGCACGTTCGAGCGAATCACCGTGCTGCTGGAGCAACCAGCAAAGACGAGGGCCAAAGAGAGGGTAAACGTAATAAGTGCGGTCGCGACTTTCATGATCGGATTTCCTTGTAATTCTATTGGAGCCAAAGGTTTGGGTGCTCCAAGACCGCGCTAGACTAAGCCGCTTGTCACGATGTGCAAAGCGAACTGGGGGTAATTCCCACGGCAGAGTTGGCCTTGTGGGAAAATGCAGCGGTTCGGGGCTAAAACCCTAGATCTCGCGCAAACGCCTCGCTTGGCGCCGATGGCTGGCCCCAACGCGCCGTCGACCACTCTTCCTCAAAGGCCACAAAGGCCGACAGAGTAATTCTGAGCGCGCGAACTGCGATTGGGCGCGAGTCGCCCAGATCTTTTTGCTCACCGCCATCTCGATTCAAGTTGTAGAGCATCGACTGGCCGCGAGCCGTATTAAGTAGCTTGTAGTCGCCAAGGCGAATTGCGCGAGAGCCGTCGGAGAGCCCTGAGAACAGCGGTCTAGAGGTATGGCTTAAGTTTGCGTTCAGAACACTTCGGCCCTGCATATCAGTATCAGGAGTGATTCCTGCGAGCTGTAGGATCGTTGGCGCGACGTCGAGACTCGTGACATCAGAGGGCACAGAGCGAGACTCAACCCCAAGGCCCGAAATCGCCAGCGGCGTCACGAGCGACTCCTCAAAGAGTGAGCCTCCGTGGCCAAAGCGACCGCGTTCCCAAAGTTCCTCGCCATGTTCCCCCATCAGGACAATGACAGTATTTCCAGGTAGATGCAGAGCTACAAGCTCTTCGAGCATCGCCGCAAAGGCCGCACTCGAATCGCGAATCGAAGCATCGTAAAGAGCTCGGACGTACGATTTCTCGGTCTCGCTTGGTACCTTGCGCCCCGACTCGAGCTGAGCTGCTAAGTCCAGCGTCTTTGCGGGGGAAAACGGCAGAGGCAGCTGCCAGTGGCGCTCCAACGATTCGTCGCTCGGTCGGTAGGGAACGTGCCCCTCAACAGTTGCCACATGCACAAAGACCCGATCCGACTTGTGTGAGAGCAAGAATTTCTTGGCCTGTCGCCACAGCGTTTTGGCGCCAAAGTGGTGCTGTCGACGCATTGGGTTGTCGTACACGCCATAGCCTTGCGCGAAGCCCGAAACATCGCTGATGAATCCATTGCCGCTGATAAGAGCCGTGGCAAATCCGTGCTCCTGCAGCCTTTCTGCAAGCGTCACCCCATCGGTCTCAATGCGCCCACGCGTTTGAAACCGACCGAGCATCGTGCTCGCAGCTGCTCCACCCGCGGTCGGCACAGCCACCTGCATTCTCGGCACGACAAAGGCGCTGTCCAGAAACCGCTGAAACCCTCGACCTTCGGGGCTGCGCAACCTGTCACTGCGAAGCGAGGAGACGCTCCACAAGACAATTCGATCGGCCTTCTCCAGAAGTTCTTGGTCGCTATCCGCACCGCGGGCTTCGACCGTGATGCCGGGATTCATCCACGTCGCAGCGCCGTCCGAGATAAAATCGAGACGAACAAGCTCACCCCGTAAATCTCTGAGTTCGACATCCACAGGCCCTCTACTCGCCCCGCTTGCATCACTGCCCTTCCAAAGCACTCGGCTCGCGGCGGCGCCGCTCTTGCGAACGCGCACCTCAACATTCGCTTTCGATGCGACCTCAAACGCCAGCGTGCTGCTCGCGTCGGGCAACTGCAGGTAGTAGCTAAGCCTTGCGGAGGCATCGACAGCAAGCCCGTTTACGGCTCCGGACTGTGCGGTGCCAAGCCCTGTTGTAAAAGCCGCTTCATCGGCCAAACTCGCGCCAATCATAAAGCGCGAGAATGCCGCCGCGCTTGGCTCTCCGGCGATCTCACCGGCGGTTCGAAAATAGAATCGAAGTTTGTTTTCGCCGACAATCCACGAACCGGCCCCAGCCTTCACTGCATAGGTCTGCCAATCGGTGGTTGGCATGCGCAGGTCGGTGAGTTTGCGCTCGTTGAGAAAGACACTTACGAGCTGATTTTTCACCGCCGACTTCGCGCGAAAGCGAATTGAGAGGCTATCGCCGCTGCGCTCGATCCCGCCGGGATCATCATCGAGAGGAAAGTACACTTCTGCCGCCAAGCCCCGCACCGCTGAGGCAACGTGCTCCCCTCCAGGTGAAGGGATCGTGATTCCGCGGTGCCAATCTCCGCGAACGCCGCCGTCAATGTACTTTACAAAGTCGGGACTACCGGCCTCAATTACCAAAGCACCTCGCCTGTGGCCCGTCACCAGGGGACGAGAGGCAAATAGGTCGATTGCCAGCTCCCTGGAATCAGGCACAACTGGCTCTGAAATCACGACTGTCTCGGCAGATGTCGCACCTTCGGGAACCCGCCTCTCGCCATCGAGGTCATCGCGCCAAGAGCAGGCCAACGCCCCCCAGGCCCACAAAACTGCGAGGAGGGCTCGAAAACTAGCTCGATCGGGAAGGCAATTTGTGCGGAGGCTCGGCACGACTCGCGTGGTCTACCATATTGCCCATCGCGCAGCGCCACCATCGCTGGCCAGCATCGCCCAAGCTAGGTATCGTTCCGCCGAGCCAACCCTATGAGTACCGAATTCGCCGCCCACAAACTCCTCCTCCAACAAGCCTACGACAAAGAAAAGAACTGGTCGGATCAGCTCTATCTCACCCAGCCCATCGGCGGTGGACGCGTCGACACGTATACGTGGGCGCGGTTTATGGACGAGGCGAGGCGCATCGCCGCGTATTTGACGGCGCAGAACCTGCCGCCCAAAAGTCACATTGGACTCATCTCCAAGAACTGCGCTCAGTTCCTGATGACCGAGGTCGCGATCTGGATGGCAGGTCATGTCTCTGTCGCTCTCTATCCGACGCTTAACTCCGAGACGGTCGCCTACATTCTAGAGCACTGCGAAGCAAAGATGCTTTTTGTTGGCAAGCTCGACACCTGGGATGAGATGAAGAAGGGTGTCCCAGAAGACATGCCTCTGGTCTCGTTCCCACTGTCTCCGAAAAACGATTACACAACTTGGAACGACCTCATTGCCGAGTACGAGCCGCTTGAGGGCAATCCAACGCGAGAGGCCGATGACATGGCTCTCATCATGTACACCTCGGGTTCGACGGGTCGCCCCAAGGGCGTCATGCACAACTTCCGCGGCATCTCCGAGGCATCGCATTTCCTCATCGACGCATTGGGCATCTCAAAAGACGACCGCATGCTCTCGTACCTGCCTCTCGCCCACGCACTTGAGCGCTGGCTTATTGGCACCTGTGGTCTTGTCGCGGGCTTTGAAGTGTACTTTGCCGAATCGCTCGAAACCTTTGTCAGCGATATTCAACGCGCACGTCCAACACTCTTCATGTCGGTACCGCGGCTGTGGCTCAAGTTTCAGGCCGGCATCCTCAAGAAGATGCCGCAAAAGAAGCTCACGACCATGCTGCGAATTCCCATTCTCCGCGGCATCGTAAAGAAGAAGATTCTCACAGCACTTGGCCTTGAGAACGTTCGCATTGCGGGCAGTGGTTCGGCTCCAATCGCCGGAGAATTGCTCGAGTGGTACGGGACAATTGGTCTCGAGATTCTTGAGGGCTACGGCATGTCCGAAAACTTCTGCTGCTCGCACCTCTCCATGCCCGGCCGAGTGCGCGTCGGCTACGTCGGCGAGACCTACCCTGGCGTCAAATGCAAAATCAGCGAAGACGGCGAGATTCTCGTGAACTCGGTCGGCAATATGCTTGGTTACTTCAAGATGCCCGAAGAGTCGAAAGAGAGCTTCACCGAGGACGGCTACCTAAAAACTGGTGATCGCGGCGAAATCGATTCGATGGGTCGCCTTAAGATTACCGGCCGTACAAAAGAGCTATTTAAAACGTCGAAGGGCAAGTACATCGCTCCGGCGCCCATCGAGAACATTATCAATACGCATCCGCTCATTGAACTGAGCTGCGTATCTGGCTCGGGCTACCCCAAGGCCTACGCTTGCGTAATGCTCTCAGAAGATCTCTATAAGAAGATTGATGATGCCGAGTTTAGGAAGTCTGTCGAATCGCAACTGAGCGAGCTACTTACGATGGTCAACTCCAAAGTTGAGAACTTTGAACAACTGCAGTTTTTCGCCATCTCGTCCAAGCCTTGGACGATCGAAGATAACTTGCTAACGCCGACCCAGAAAATCAAGCGAGCCAAAATCGAAGAACTCTTCGACCCGAACCTCGATGCTTGGTACGAGGCAAAGAAGAAGGTTATTTGGCAGTAGCGTCTTTGCAGGCGTGCCAGCCCCGTTGCCGCTGACGATGACTTCGGGGCTTCAGGGGATTTTTCTTGCTGGCCCGGAGGAGTTCCGAGGGCTCTCCGATGCGTTTTCGTACGCTTCGAATGTTGGTGGGATGCGATTGGTTTGCGGCTTTGGTTTCTTGTGTGGCGAGGGGCGAGCCTGGCACCGCGACTAGCAGCCTCCGCTCC